>FZPS01000204.1_pt93 | contig 32550 bp, 31 predicted proteins | sample 1817821 | NCBI WGS metagenome assembly FZPS01 (sample SAMEA104158645, study PRJEB21678) | metagenome | place: Germany | collected 2015-04-21
AAGAATTACTCACTCTTTGTAAGTGAAATCAAAACCATAAGGGACAAGTATGAATCTGACTTCAGAAAGCTCCTCTACAGTGATCTTGACACGAAAGATCCGGAACAACTCATCTCAGAATGCGAAAAGTGCTTTGAGATGGAGAAGGAATACGTGGAGCAAATACGCTCTTTAATCGGATAGCAGAAGACACGTAAGGTCATTGACGTTCGTGCCGGTCGGCCCCGTCATGATCAGCGCGTCGACGGCCTTCAAAGCCGTATAACTGTCATTTCTCCTTAACACGTCATCGATGTCGAACCCGGCTTTTGCGAGTTTTTCGAGCGTCGTGCTGTCGACGATTCCGCCCGCCGCGTCGGTCGGACCGTCCGTTCCGTCCGATCCGACAGAAAAAACGAGACTCCCCGGGACATTCGCAAGGTAAGGAGCGGAAGCGAGAGCGATCTCCTGATTTCTACCGCCCATACCATCTCCCCGTAACGTGACGACCGTCTCACCGCCTAAGATAAAGGCAAGCTTTTGGCGCTCCTCGCCTCCCTTGATCTCCGCGATGGTACCCAAAAAATGACCGAGATCTCTCGCTTCGCAGTCGACTCTGTCGCTCAACACGATCGTTTCGTAGCCTCGCTCTTTTGCCTTCGCTTCAGCCTCTGCGATAAGTCCGCGCACCGAGCCGACGATCTTCGTCGTTACGTTGGACAAATTCTGCGGCAACGGCTTGTCGAGCAAGGCGAGTGCTCTTTCCGGAAGCTCGATTCCATAGTCCGCGACGATGCGCTTCGCGTCGTCGCTCGTCGAAAGATCGGGGTACGCGGGACCTGAGGCGATCATGTCGAGACGGTCGCCGAGAACGTCGGAAAGCACAATGGAGAAGATTTGGGCTGGCTTTACGCATTCGGCAAATTGGCCGCCCTTGACGTTCGAGAAGCGTTTTCGGAGCGTATTCATGCTGACAATGTCGGCTCCGGACGCAAGCAACTGGCGGTTTATGTCCTGTAGCTCGGAAAGACTCAAGTCGCTATCTTCAAAGAGAGCGGATCCGCCACCGGAGATCAAGAAGATAAGGCGGTCCGCCGCCGTCAATCGGGCGGCGAGCTTCAGAGCTTTCCGCGTCGCTTTGAGCGTGTTTTCGTCCGGTATCGGGTGTCCTGCTTCGTACGAGGTAATGTTCTTCAATTCACCTCGAACATGGCCGTACTTGGTGATCACGATACCTTCGACGATGCGATCGCCGAGCACGTCGGTGGCGGCTTCAGCCATGCTCCATGCCGCCTTCCCGATCGCAAGCAGATAGAGCGCTTTACCATCATCTGGAAGCGCTACCAACGCCTGTTTGACAGCTCTTTGCGGTTTGGCGCTTTCCAACGCCGCATGGATCATGCCGTACGCATCGCGATGTAATTGTTCCAGTTTCATGAAAGACATATGGTCTCCGTTCTAACGGTCTTCTCGTGTAGCCAGTTCAATCAGTTTCAGTGTTGTAAGGCAGGATTTTTCCGCAGATCCCATGGGCAAAAACTCGCATCGTGAGTGGAAATTGTGAGCGTCTGTAAAATAGTTCGGTGTGAGAATGCCGCGGGTGGATCTGACAGATATCTCCACCATGATAATCGCAAATCAATACCGGATGGATCTCAGGTGACAGTCCCACATCGACCGTATCCATATAACAGACAAAGCCAATCGATGGCACCACTTTGTGGGTTTCATGAAGTCGCGCCGGAAGATGTGCCTGAACGACACCGTGTTCGTTGATTGAAATGCCTTGCAGACCTAACGTTTCGAGATCCCGCATAAGCAATCTGGCAAGTGTCCATTGACCGGGCGTGCTCGGCACTTCATTCACGCCCTCTTGGCTTTGACTCTCAATCGCTATGTAGCGGAAAAACCGATCTTTCAATCTCTTCTGCAGATTAAGATGGTTCAGCTCGTTCATCTTTGTATTCTCCCCATTGTTTTCAAATATTTCTATACAAGTATCTCTACATCCGTTTCGCTATGCAGATGGTGACAGGAAAACATTTCAAATCGCGCGTTCGGCTACGATCGTATCCATACAATGATAGTGTTTAATGCCTCCGCTATGACACTCGAAGATCACTTCGTCGATCTTGTGTATTTTCCAATCCGCAAAATGTAGAAATAGTTCCCCCGTCTTCCACATCGTTTCTTCTTTATCCCAATCGGGCGGTAATTCTAAGAATGATTTGTTCACAAACACATTGAAATAGACAACCCCTCCAATCCGTGTCAATTGCTTGATCTTTGCAAAAAAACCTTCGATTCTGTCTTTGAAGAGATACTGTATTGTCCCCGTGGAATAAATGACATCGAATTCATCGTCAATCTGGAAATCATTAATATCGGCGACAAACGCATTGATCTTTACACCCTTTGTCTTCGCCAGTTTTTTGGTCTTTCGAATGCCTGACTTCGTGATATCAAAAGCGGTAACCTCACACCCTTTTTGGGCCATATAGACAGCATCTTTACCTTCCCCGCATCCGACGTCGAGAACCTTTAAGCCGTTAGAGTTTTTACCTGTCCATGCAATCAGCTCATCCAGAAAAGGTGCCGGTTCCAGCCCCCAATAATAATCTTCGTCCGAATATAACTTTTCATACTGAGTTCTGAAATACGCTGTTTTTTCGCTACTCATTTCTTCGTACTCTCTTTCTCTCAAATTCGCTCACGATGGCTGCCCCTAGGATCATGACGGCCCCGGCAAGTCCTAGGGCGCTCAATGATTCCTTTAAGATAAGTGCGGAGAAAAGTAACGCGGCGATAGGATCGATATAGCTTAAAATAGCGATGGTTTGTGCTTTCAGCCCTTCCATACTTCTAAAATAAAGCACATAGGAGAAGCCTGTATGAACGATGCCGACAACTAAGAGAAGCGTGACAGTGATCGGATCGAACTCAATTCTGCCGAGTTCGCCTGATAAGAATAAGTAAGGAATCGTGACAGCTGCTGCGGAGAACAATTGGATCACCGTCTTCGTATAGGGATCAATGTTTGTGATTTTTTTGTTCATGATGACAAACATCGCGTAAAGTATTGCCGATCCAAGCCCGAGCAGAACCCCCTTGGTGTGGTTTACCGCTATAACGTTTCCTTCCGTGACGCCGGAAACCAAAACCATCCCAGCCACCGCGATGACCCCACAGATCAGTTTTTTTGCCGTCATTCTCTCCTTGAATACCAATGGCGACAGCAACAAAACAATAATCGGTTGCATGTAGTTGCACAGCGACGCGATCGCGACAGTCGTAAGATTATAGGCTTCAAAAAGCATAATCCACTCACTGCCCAGCAGCACGCCGGTCAAGATAAGCCAAACGAGATGCCGCATGCCGCTACGGCGGAAGACATGACCGCTTCTCAGCTTTACAAATAAGATCACTGATAGTCCGCCGAGCAGCCCACGCGCAAAAATCAGAAACCCGGAGGGAAGGGAGATGTACCTTCGGAAGATGCCGATCGTACCGAAAATCAGCATGGAAGACACGAATTGAATTAAGGGGACGGTTTTTTTGTCTCCGTTATTACTATCCACAGCCAAACGCTCCCACTCTCATCATCACACAAATTATCATCACTTCAGCCACGCGTGAAAAGCCTGCACAAGCTTCTCGCCGTCCGTTTGACTGTACTGGTGGTGCGAGGAATTCTCCAAAATATCAACGTCGCAACCTAAACCTGTTAATAGCTTCTCCGATTTGGAACTGACTAATTCATCGTGTGCCGACTGAAAAATGACGCACTTCTTGCCGGTCCATGGTTTGCTTTCCACAAGAGCTCGTGTCTTCCGGGATTCTTTTGAGAGCGATACGTAATTGGGAATCCACTTTAAGTATTTCCAGAATCGCATATCTGCTTCGACACCGGAACAAGGATCGTATGTGCTATGGACGCTATCACGGCTGGCTCGAATGATCATTCGCAAATTACCCAGAAAAGGCAAAAGACTAACCCTTATATACAGAGGCACCGCGAGTAGAAACAACGCTTTGACATTGTGAACCTGGGCTCTTTGCATGGCGAACAGCGTTCCCATCGAATGAGCGACCACGTAAATCTCGTCGTATTTTTCGCTCAACTCGACCATACTCTCATCAACTTGATTCTGCCACTCTTTCATAGAGGCTCTGCCGAAGTCGTCGACGCTCCCGCCATGTCCCGCCAGAAGTAGCGCGTGATAATCATATCCATCAGGGATTTCAGGATAGAACAGCTTGAATTGGTTGGGATGTCCCGCAAACCCATGGATGAAGAGAATCACTTTTTTCATCGAGTTGTCCATTGCCGTTTTCATCGTAGCAGTCCCTAATAATCTAAGACCCGTCACAAGTCCAATCATAAAGCAAGATTTCAAGAATGAACAGAACGAGGGCGGCGGACTCAGTCTCGCGTGAAGTGCAATCGCACGTCACTAGAGCAAGGATCTGATGAGAGTGAGAGGGTCTTAATCACATCGCGCGAAATGCAATAACGGTCAAACAAAATAACAGACTCGAGGCACCACTCTCGAGTCTGTCCATCAATTGGAGGAAAAGTATGAAGTTCAGGGCGTTACCTTTATTGCATTGCCTATATTCTAAAGGATACAAATGTCAATCCTAATAATCATCTGTGAATAAACAAAGAACAAATCAAACAGAAAAGCCCCTCGCATAGGCTAAAGGGGCTTTTTTGTCATGCTTCTGTCATGAAAGTTATTTTAATATCGTGATGGCTGTCGTCTTGAGCGCCGCCTCGTCGCTTGGTTTATCGATCAGGTAACCGCCGCTCGGGGTGGCGACTCTCAGCGTCACGGGTTTTCTCGTCTTAGCGAAAGATCCATCCTCTATCTCTAGGATCTCGGCGCGCGCATCACAGTACTTATGGAACAACTCGATGCCCTCATCGAGAGTAACGTCCTCTTTGAGTACGACCACGGCGCTCGTACACCCGAGATTCTGAATCAAAAGATCTTTATCCACATCGATCTCCATCGGTATGGACGATGCGAATATTTTCCCGATATGGAGTCGACGTGCATCACGTTTTACGATCGTCGGAACGGCAATCGCCGCGAAAATGCCGACAATCACAATCGCGACGGCAAGCATGATCAAAATCGACTTCACGGGGATTTTCAGTTTCGGCACTTTTTTCTCGGGGAGTACATAATCATCAGCCGGCGTCGTTTTCTTTGCCGACCGACTGACTACCGGTACGATGGGTCCGCGCTGCACTTGTGCAGGCGTGAGTGACGGTCCCTCATACTTCGGTTGCGGTTCATTCGGAAACTCAAACTCCTCCGGATTCGTCAATGCCCGAAAAGCTTCTTCATTCTTGAAAACACAGTCACAGAAAAAACAGTGCCCCTCCGGCATCTTCGGATCTAAAAATAGAAACGACCCACAATTGATACAACGTCCTTCTTTTAATGCCATCGCCCAATCTCAACTCTCTATCGGTCTACGCTCGGTTTCCTACCTACCGGTCAATATTTGACGTGTTTAGGAACTGCGCTTAATCAACAGTCGCCTGCACGGAACGCCGCTCTCGATTACTCTGGACGACACCATGCAATGCACACACATGAGCATCTTACCACAAAGATAAAGAAAAACACGCAATGCGTGACACATGGTAAGATAAACGGTACGAGATCATTCGGAATGCAATCGTTCACTGAACCCCAAACTGCCCGGCGAAAGGCAATCCGGAGCCCGGTTTCACGACTCATTTCGATGAAGGCGCAACGACGATATACAGCGGGATTCTCTACATATGTTGCACGATGAACATGAACAATACATGGAAGACGCGCTCAAAATGGCGGAAAAAGCTGCCGCATTGGGCGACATTCCGGCAGGAGCCGTTATTGTACACGGCGATCGGATCATCGCGCGCGGCTACAACACACGCGAGGCAAGCGAAGATGCGACTGGACATGCCGAGATCATGGCAATTCGTGAGGCTTCGGAAGTCTTGGGCTCATGGAGACTGCTCGATTGCGATCTTTACGTCACACTCGAGCCTTGCCTGATGTGTGCGGGCGCGATCATCCAAGCGCGTCTACGACGTGTCATCTTCGGAGCGTACGACCCTAAATCCGGCATGGCGGGATCCGTTGCAAATGTATTTGATCTCCCGGCCAATCACCGTGTCGAAGTCATTGGCGGTGTATTGCAAGAGCGATGCGGCGACGTGCTCCGTGACTTTTTTGCGAAAAGACGAAAGGATAAGTCATTCGACGAGACCGATTAAACGTCTATTCGTGCGGTTCAATGTGATAGAATCGTTATCGTTTATATGTATGACACCTAAACATAAAAAACGCTTATTACGAAATACGTGAACGGGAGAATTCATCCGGCCGATGTGCAAGTGGAACAGAAAACCGACGGAGATGCAGAAGAGAGGCTGGCAAGGTTACTTTCTCTATTATCTCGCGATGCTGCTCAGCCGCTTACTGTTGCGTCTTCGCTACATCAACCAGGTCAACATCCCGCAAGGAAAGACGCCGTATCTTATTGTCGCTAACCATCAGACGATGTTCGACGGTCTATGGATTATGGGCGGCATCCCCAGAGAACAACTTCCGTTATTCTCAGGTCTTGCCGGTTCCGATCTCGAAAGAAATTTCGGACTCACCGGGCGAATAATGTTTCGTGTCGGGCAAGCCATCCCGATCGACCGCGAAGGAAGCCCTATCCGCGGATTGATTCTCGCGCGACGCGCACTCAGAAAAGGCAGCATCGTCATGATCCACCCCGAAGGAACGAGAACGTATGACGGGCGTATCGCAGAGCTGAAGAACGGCGCGGCATATCTTGCCAATAAGGAAGGCGTACCTGTAGTTCCCGTTTACATTAACGGAGGCTTCGAGGTTTTTTCGCGGTATATGTCCGTACCTCGACCGATCGACTGGAAACGTTTTCGCAGAAAGAAATTGACTGTCGAGTTCTGCTCCCCCATCGACCCGGCGGATTACGATACCGTCCACGCCTTGATGGATGAGATCTGTCGCGTCCTTTATGAGAAAGAAGAAGAAGCGCTTACGGCGCGGGAACAATCCAAGGTTTGAGCAGTCCGACCTCGTTCTTTTTTATTTTCCCCTCCAAAACAATCACGTCGTCTTCATATTTCACGTCATCGACTGTCCCGTACTCGCGCGCATGGGCAACAAGTCCGGCTTCTTGATACGGAAAAACAGCTCGGTATTCGAGCAACGAGTCTTCAACGAAACGTGCCAGATTCGAGAGCAGCTCATCTAACCCTTCTCCCGTTATTGCCGATACCTGAAGGATTTGAGACGCTTTTTCATTACGTAACAACATCATGACATCATGTAAGCTTTCCGGTTTCATGCGATCGATTTTATTGAGAAGATAGAGAACCGGAATCGATCCGGCGTCCAAATCGTTCAGTTGCTTTTCTACGACTTCGATATGCATCGCCGCATCCGGATCGGAAACGTCCGCTACGAGAAGAATGAGATCAGCGGAGGCGGCTTCCTCGAAGGTAGCTCTGAAGGCTTGATAGAGAAATGCCGGAAGATCTCGGATGAAACCGACCGTATCGACGAGAATGAGAGATAGTCCTTCGCGAATATCGAGCCTTCTCGCCGTCGGGTCGAGCGTCATAAAGAGCCGATCCCCTGCGTCAAGCGTTTCGTCGCACAGCTTATTCAACAGAGTCGACTTACCTGCGTTCGTGTAACCCACAATTGCCGCCGTCATGACATGGCGTCGATCTCGCAGGGATCGCGATCTCTCCCTCCGGTCTTCCATGCGATTCAACTCGCGTCGTAGAACACCCATACGCTTTCTGATAGCCCGTCGATCCTGCTCCAAGACCGTTTCTCCCGGACCGCGCGTACCGATCCCTCCACCGAGTCTCGACAGTTCCACGCCTCGCCCCGTCAACTGCGTCAGCCGGTAGCGCCAGTAAGCGAGTTCGACTTGAATTTTCCCCTCATCCGTTCGCGCATGATCGGCGAAGATCGAGAGAATGACGGATACGCGGTCACTCACCTTCAATTCCGTCGCCTGTGTAATCCCTCTTGTCTGTGCGGGTGAAAGCTCACCGTCGAATATTAGAAAGTCGGCATCGATTTCCTCTGCCCGTTCTACAATTTCCCGGAGCTTGCCCGATCCGACAAACGTATTGCGATCTACTTTATCGAGCCTTTGCACGATGCGATCGACGACGGTAAAACCGTTTGTCTTCGCTAAATCTTCTAACTCATCAAGTGACCGCTCTACCCTTTCTCCATCGTATGGACGCAGATCGACGGCGACTAAAATCGCTCGACCTGACTTTTTCGCGGTCAGCTCTTCGATGGAAGTGTTTGTATCTCTGATTTTCTTATTCATCTATTCAGGTATCCTTGTAGCCTCAACAGAAGGAATAGTATTAGATTTCGCTCTGGGCGAAAATGGATTTTGCCCAGCATGCTACAATGAATGTGTCATCCAAAGCAAACAACCCGTACGTCGACGTAGTGAGTTCGTATGACAGTGAGCCTTTTCACAAATGAATCTTCTCCATCCAACCGGCAAAGGCGTCCTCGCACTAAAACCGACAAATTGTCGCTGACAGATCCGCAAAAAATCAACCGCATGCATCGCAAGACAGCCGATTGGGTTGGTTACATCCTCAAGTTGGAACGACAGCGCCGTTCCCTCACACAGACGCATATCGCTTCTGAACTCGGCTTCGGCATGAGTTACGTGTCCACGATCGAGTCGGGAAGCGCCTTCGCCAACATCGACAGAACCATGATGCTCATTCATTTTCTCGGCATCGATTCCTGCACGTGTATCGGCGCAATCGAAGCCCAGATCATGATTCAGAGGCTTCTTCGGGAGTCTCAAAAGCATCAAAAACAGAACGCACATCGGCGTCCTCAATGGAGTCAATCCACGCTTTCATATCATCAAGTCGTTGCGGATAAATCGACCGACACGCCAGATCAATGGCGCGCATCATCACCAAGCGTTCAGCGAAATCTTCCATACGTGCGAGAAGCGGAATGAACCCGTTGTAGACATCGCGAATGATCTTGTTCTCTTTCTCGTCCGCCTTCATGCGCAGTAGCCCGAACAGCTTTTTACCGAAGCCGTCATCGTCGCGGCAGATCGTCAGATAAACGTTTGCCGAATCGTAGATTTCCGCTTCGATGATGCGATCGGCATCCTCCCCCGCGTCTTTGCGCATATTTTGAAGCTCTTTCTGTCCGAAAAACCGTATGACTTCTTTGTAAGCGCGTTTAATTTCTCCTTTTCGCTTGCTACCTGAAGCGTATACATGACAAAAAAGCCATGGCTGAAGAAAACGATCGCCCTTTTCCTTACGCCCTTCGAGAGGAAAGTAACGAAACTTATCCATCTGTTCGCGAATATTGTCATGTTTAGAATCAGTCATGCTGGATCCTCTATCTGTTATTCCCGCCATCCGGGTAGTTGTTCTATCGATATCGAACAAGAACGGCGGGTATTTGCTTTCTATAAAGCAAGGGTGGTGTTGCTGAAAGTATAACACTCGGGAGGCATTACGTCCCCAGCCAGATGCCACAAAACTCCTCGTCGGTACCCTATTCAAAGATCACGACGGATATCATATTCCGGAAGAGTTTAACCTATGCCTCATGCCTCCGCTTCAGGAGCCATGACTCCATCGGCCTCTTCGTTTTCTTTCGGGAAAATGCCTCGTTTCAGTTTCAGATAGGCGATGTAAGCGATAAAGGAGACGAGCCATGAAACAGGATACGCCATAAGGAGTCCGTCATAGCTATTCCAAGTAGGCAGAACAATGGCAATCCAAGCTAAACGAACACCCGCCATGCAAACAAGGCTGATCACCATCGGGTAAATGGAGTGACCGATTCCGCGCAACAAGCCGCCCATGACTTCACACAGTGCAAACAACCAGTAAAACGACAAGATAAACATCATAGTTCGCGTTGAATAACGTATCACGTCGGGATCGGAATTGAACAGGGAAGCGATCGGATACCTGAACAGAATAATTACCGCCGAAACGGAAACGATGACAACGAAGGTCAGAGCGAGACTCTCTTTAAGTCCACGTTTCACCCGATCGTATCGTCCGGCTCCCATATTGACGCCGACAAAAGTCATGACGGCGAGTGCCAGTCCGTTGATCACCACAAACACGAATCCGTCACTTCGCGTGGCAGCCGTATACCCGGCGACAGCGTGCTTCCCGAACGTGTTGATGACGGACTGCAAAAAGACATTGGAGATGGCAACGATCGCCGCCTGTAAGCCGGCGGGAATGCCGACCTTAAGCGCATCTCCGAGCACTTCGCCATGGAAGGCGATGTCACGAATGAACAATCTGAAGGGCGTTAAGCTTCGCGCGAGGCTGATAGTCACCAGCGACGCGACGAGCGTCTGCGCGATAACGAAAGCCCAACCGGCTCCCGCTACGCCCCAATCGAATACGCCGATAAAAAGCAAGTCGAGTAAAACATTGAATACGACACCGATCGACAGATAGATGAACGGGTGACGCGTATCGCCGACACCTCGCAAGATCCCCGCACCCATGTTATAGATAATGACGGACAGTCCGCCCGCGAAATAAATGCGCAAATATGTCGTCGCATGGGGCAAGATTTCTGCCGGCGTCCCCATCCACATGAGCATATGAGGCGCAAGGAATACTCCGATGAGACTGATGACAATTCCGCTCACCAGTGCGAGCGCGTAACTTGTGTGAACTGCCCTGTACAACTTGTCGTAATCGTGCGCTCCGTTGGCCTGCGAAACGACAACGGAACAACCGGTCGACAGCCCCAAAGCTAGCCCGAGAAGCATGTTGATAATGGAAGCCGTCGCACCGATACCCGCCATCGACTCGACGCCGCTGAAATTCCCGACAATCATCAAATCGATGACAGAATAAGAGTGCTGCATCAAATTCATGATGAGCAATGGCAATGCGAAAGCAAAAATCTGCTTCCAAATCGTCCCTTCCGTCAAATTGATGTTGCGTATTCTCATCTCTCAGATCTCACCCGAAAGTAGCCGACTCAGCCGAGTCTTCCTTTAAAATCTTCGTAGCCGAATCGTTTGAGCTTGACGATGTTGCCTTCTTTGTCCTGCAACATGATAGACGGGAGAGGTATCCCGTTGAACGTATTGTTCTTCACCATCGTGTAAATCGCCATATCAGTCAATACGATCAGATCGCCCGGTAGCGGCGGCACGTCGAATGAATAGTTACCGATCACATCGCCCGCCAAGCAAGTCGGGCCAGCCAGCTGGATATTGTACGGTTTGACGCCGGGCTCGACGCCCTCGTACCAGACGGAGGCGCTACTGGAACGCCCGGACGTAGGTACGATAAAACACTTTGGTGTGTAAGGCATCTCCAGAACGTCGGGCATATGACAAGTCGCCGACGCATTCAGGATGGCGATGACATAATTAGGTTTTTTGACGAGGTCAAGCACCGATGCGACGAGCCAACCGGCATCGAGCGCCACGGCTTCGCCGGGTTCAAGATAAACAGTCGCTCCCGTCTCGTCCGCAGTCCGTCGGATAAGTTTAACAAGGAGGTCGATATCGTAGTCGTCTTTCGTGATGTGATGACCGCCGCCGAAATTGATCCAAGACAGTCGCTCCGGAAAGGGACCGAAAGACTTGCGAATGGCGTCGAGCGTACGCTCCAGCACGTCGGCATTCTGTTGACACAAAGAGTGGAAATGAATACCGTTCAACCCATCGAACAGACCTTTCTCGTAGCCTATCTTGAAATCCTCTGCCGGCACGCCGAGTCTAGAATCACGGCTCGCCGCGTCATACAGACCGGTTTCCACCTCCGAATAACCGGGATTAATGCGCAACCCGCATGAAATTTGGCGTTCTCCTGAGAGATTATGTTCAAATACTCTCTCACGGAAACGTTCCCATTGCTCAAACGAGTTGAACACCATCGTGTCGACCATGCCGAGGTAGTCGTCAAATTCACTTTCATCGTAGGCGGGCGCGTAGACGTGAACTTCGCAGTCCTCACCCATCTCTTCACGTGCCAGCCTCGCCTCGTACAATCCCGAACTCGCCGCGCCGTCCAAGTAGCGCGCCAACATGTCGTAAAGCGGATAACACGAAAAAGCTTTTTGCGCGAGCAGGATCTTGCAGCCCGACACCTGTTTTATCTGTCGTAAAATGCGCGCATTCCGCTCAAGCATTCTCTCGTCGATCAGGTAGCATGGCGTCCGAAGTTCCCGCACACGAAGTTCGGAGGGCTTGAGTTGACGGCGCGTCATGGACTCGAAAGAATCGCCCACATCGTCGACATGCCCGCGTATGGATGTTTGATCATTATTCGTATTTGTCATGGCAATTATTTACCTAAATGCTCTTGTTCGTTATGGAACGAGGACGGGATTTTCGTCAACGATCCAAGGCAGACCGAATCGGTTCAAGTCTTCCATGAACGGGTCGGGATCGAGTTGTTCGACGTTCCAAACACCCGGCTTCTTCCAGAGACCGCGCAGAACGAGAGACGCCCCGATCATCGCCGGCACTCCAGTCGTATACGAAACTGCCTGCGAACCGACTTCCGCGTAGGCTTCCTGATGGTCCGCGATATTGTACACACGCCATGTCTTGTCCTTGCCGTCTTTCTTCCCGATAAAAATACAACCGATATTCGTCTTGCCGACAGTACGCGGACCAAGCGACGCCGGATCGGGAAGAACCGCTTTCAGGAATTGAAGCGGGATAATCTCGCGACCTTCGAACATGATCGGCTCAATCGACGTCATCCCCACATTCTGCAGACAGTTCAAATGTCTGAGATAACTCTCGCCGAACGTCATGAAGAAACGGATGCGTCGAACGCTCGGGATGTGTTTAGCAAGAGACTCGAGCTCCTCGTGGTACAGAAGATACATGTCGCGCTCCCCAACACCCTCGAAGTGATAGCTGCGCTTAATCTCCATCGGCTTCGTCTCGACGAAACGCCCGTTCTCGTAGTAGCGCCCGTTCGCAGTGACTTCTCGAATATTGATCTCGGGGTTGAAATTCGTCGCGAAGGGATAGCCGTGATCGCCACCGTTACAGTCGAGAATGTCGATCATGTGAATTTCATCGAACTCATGCTTCAACGCGTAAGCCGAGAAGACGCCCGTGACGCCGGGATCGAACCCGGAGCCGAGAATCGCCGTCAAACCCTTCTCACGAAAGCGATCTTGGTATGCCCATTGCCATTTATATTCAAACTTCGCCGTATCTTCCGGCTCGTAATTCGCTGTATCGAGATAGTCAACGCCCGTCTCAAGGCAGGCGTCCATGATGGTCAGGTCTTGGTAAGGAAGCGCCAAGTTCATCACGATATCAGGTTTCTCCGCCTTGATAAGTGCCACAAGTTCCGGCACGTTGTCGGCATCGACCTGCGCAGTCGTGATCGGCACGCCTCGACCGTCCAGTTTCTTCTTCAGTTCATCGCAACGAGCGACCGTACGGCTCGCGATACAGAGCTCGCTGAATACTTCTTTATTCTCAACACATTTATGAGCGGCGACTTGCGCGACACCGCCCGCACCGATAATCATTGCTTTTGCCATCGAGTATCTTCTCCTTCCGTCAACAGATCTCTATCGTTCTATTTTGTGTAGGGTCGCGCCGCATTATGCGACATACAGCACTTTTCCATCATGATTGTATCAGATAGGACGAGAAGCAACAGGCTGTCAATCATACACTTTCAGCCGGTGAAAGCGCAAGTTCATTAGATATTTCGTAGCGCAGAGTATTCATAAAGAAGAAAGCCGAAGAAAGCCGCTCCGGATAGAGCGGCTTTGCTGTGGGGCGACAATGTCCCCCGGATTTATGATGATTCAGCTATCTTGCTGTTATCCTTGTCGTTCTTGCCGGTAACGGCCGAGATCCCCAGATTCGGCTTGATTTTTGCTTTCCACGCATGCATGGCCAACGCTAGGGCGATGACACCGTAAGAGATAAATACGCGGAAATGTTCACCGATCTGGCTGTCGTTGAACAGCTGCTTTCCTGCTTCAGGTGCGACGACAAAGAGCGAATGGAACAAGAAGATGCCAATAATGGCGTTCTTAGTGGTCGCCTTTTGTACGGTAGCTCCTCCGACTAACAGTGCGGCGATGGAGAACTGAGCCACCTGAACGTGTTGCGTATAGGTCGCGACCGTGCCGAGGCTCTGTAAAAAGATGAGCTGCCCCCAACAAGCAAGCACTGTTGAAATCATCATGGCGATCACCCGCGTGCGGTCGACATTAATACCTGATGCATTCGCGATGACTTGACTGTGTCCGACTGTACGCATGTTTTGTCCGATGCGTGTGCGCAACAGCCAGCGTGTAAAATAGCAAACTCCGGCGATCAGCATATAGGTAAAAACGGGAATTCTTATAAATCGCATGATGGTTCTAATCGGAGGAATATAAGTTAATCCATAGATGACAGCGCACAACAAAAGTATCAGCAACGAACGGCGTGAATCACTCTTTTGCAGGAATTTTTGATCGGGAGATTGCGAAAGTACGTCGCTTGGCGATTTCGCTTCCACGTCCGTTTTTTCTGTGCCTTCCCTTTTATGCAAAATGAATGCGTAAACTAAGCGCGCCATTTGCCAGACGGCGATCACGATAAGGACAATGGTCAGCGTCGTCAGAAAATTAAGATTATTAATCTTGAGCAATTGTTTGATGGCGGGTATCTGCAAAAGCGAGAAACTGACGGCAGCCGCAATACCGAGGGCAAGGTCACGTAGACCAAACGTTGATTTTTTCATCATGACCATAACACCGCGTACTAACAAATACACAATGACAGCAATTGTGATCGCGGTAATCAAGTCACCTATCGGCAGTTTGTCAAAAGCGCCTTCGATAAACCCTTTGACCGTCTCTCCTCCGGAGCCGTCATTAAGGGGCATTCGGTAGCCTTTCAGATCGATCATGTTCTTGACGCCAATACCGCCCGGTAGCATTAACCCTTCGTGTGTGATGGGTATCACTCCACCGAGAACGAAGAGAAAGAAGAGCTGATAAAAACCATCGGCAAAGAAACCGAGAATCAATCCCGCAATCATCTCAGCTCCCTTCATACGGTTGAACAGGCGTCCGACCATCCAGCCGAACAGCATCGCCAGCGGCGTAGCGATCAGCGTGCTGACAAGCATGCCAGGGATGCCGTTAATGCCGGCGAGTATGGCGAAAAACAGACCGATTTGCCCCGCCATCGCACCGATGACGAGACCGAAGTTAAGTCCAAGTCCTGCCAATACAGGCACAAGCAATGCCAATACAAGGAAGCCGTTGCGTCCAAAACGTTCAAAAACGCTGCCAGCAATCACAGTCAACGGTAAACCGGAGATGATAATGGAGGCCGTTGTCAGAACGACAAAGAGTAGCATCACCTTGTTTTCAAAGACGAAAGAGCGGAATTTTTTTACCCATCCATTATTTTTCATGCTGATGACCTCCTCTTGTCTTGGACAATGCATAGAGGATGATGCCGTTGCTGACGATAATGCGTACAACCTCCGGCAACATCGAGTTCGGCATGAGCTTATTGACGACAGGCAACGCTGTACTCATGATTCCCTGAAAGAGCAACGCGCCGATGGCGACATGTGATATCTTGGCTCTCATCGTACTGGCGCCACCGATAAGGATGGAGGCAACCGCCTGAAAGCTCATCATCAGCGGAGCATTATAGAGCTGCAAAAAGCCGAATGTCTGCGCATAGATGATGATGCCGACAGCTCCCAGAATGGTAGAAACAGCCGTCCCTAAAATGCGCATCCTATCAACAGAAATGCCCGCCGCTTTTGTGAAAAGCTCGTTTTCACCGGCGGCACTCATCGCCACGCCGGCCTTGCTTTGGAAGAAAATCCAAACGAAGAAGGAGCAGAGCGCAAAAACTAAGATCAAGCCAATCGGGATCGTTAATCCACCGATATCGAAAGCAAGATAATTAAGCGGGAAAGGTTGAGTTGACGTGACCGTCGGGTCACTTAGAAGTCCGCCAAAACTCCCCTCAAGATTGATGACATTGCGCAAGCCAATTCCTTGTAGCGGCCAGATAAGCTCACCTGACTTGAAAGGTAAGGTCAGCCAAATGATATTGGACAGGGCAATAATTGAAAATCCAACGTAGGTTGAGACGGTCATCTCAGATCCTTTAACACGGTTGAGAAGTAACCCGTAGAGGACACCTAGAACGGCGGCAAGAACTACTCCAATGACAAGAGCAATACCTAAAGCTGCCCAAGGACCAACACCTTCGTTCTGCGAACTGAGTTCCACAGCTGTCGTCGCGCCCAAAAGTCCGCAGACAATGCCGAGCGAGACGCCGAAGTTGAGGCTAATACCACATTGAATACCGGGAACCATAGCGAGTACCAGAATACTGTACATCAGCCAACGCCTCAGAATGTCTGAAAAAACAGCATCCATGGGCAATCCCAGTGGCACAGATGCGATGATAAGAATGATAAAAAACAAGCCGATGATCAGTCGAGGTAATCCAATTTGGTCGATAAAATGTTTTGTTTTACTCATTTTGTCACCATTTCTTTTTTGAGACCACTCATAGCCAGACCGAAATCCGCGTCGGAATCGTCGGGTTTGAGAATGGTGTTGATTTTTCCTTCGGTGATAATGGCGATCCTGTCACAAAGCGAGCGCAACTCAACGAGCTCAGAACTGATAATCACGATGGTGATGTTTTGTTCGCGGTTAAGTCGAAGAAGATGCTCAAGCACCAATTTTTTTGCTCCAATATCAATTCCTCTCGTCGGCTCGGCGACGATCAGGATGCGAGGATTCATCGTAAGAGCACGGGCAAGACATACCTTTTGCTGGTTCCCGCCCGATAGACTGCCTGTTTTCTGTTGTGACCCTGTGCAACGAATATCAAGCAACTCGATCATCTCCTGTGTGTGTGCTTTTGATTCAGATCGGTTGAGAACCCTGATGAAGCCTATTCGTGAGGTAAATCGATTGTGGATCTGAAGAGCGGAAAAAATAACATTGCGTTCAATTGACTCGCCAAGGAGCAGACCCGCTCCGCGGCGATCTTCCGACACAAAAGCGATGTCATGGCGCAATGCCTCGCCAAGTTTTTCAAGATCCAAGGTCTGACCAAAGACCTTGACCTCGCCGCGGGACTCATACAGCCCCATGATGCCATTCCCAATCCCTATTTTCCCTTGACCGGCGAGACCGCCGAAACCGATGATTTCGCCTTCGCGTATTTTAATGTCAATACCGCGGACAGCTTCTCCAGGCATATCGACCTCATAGTCTTTGAGTTCAAGCGCGATGGCATCGTCCGAGAGGGTACGCGTATCCTCACATTGATCGACAAGTTTGTCCACTTTGCGCCCGATCATCAATTCCGCGATTTCAACGACGGAAGTGTCTTTGATCTCCTTTATGGCAACGAGTTCGCCGTCGCGCAAAATGGTGACTTGATCAGATACTTGCATGACCTCGTCCAGACGATGGGTAATAAAAATAATCGCAATGCCGCGGTTGGCAATACGTCGCATGATGTCAAGAAGATTGGCTGCCTCGCTCTCCGTCAGTACGGCTGTAGGCTCATCAAAGACAAGGAGGCGAATACCCTTTTTATCGATTTCGCGGGCAATTTCAACGAACTGTTTGTAGCCAATCGGCATTCCTGCGATGCGGGCATAGTCATCAATATTCATGCCGATTAAATCGAGAGCGCGCCTAGCATCAGCGGACATTGATTCCCAGTCCATGATCTCCAAAGACTTCCCCAGACTTTCGCTCAGGAGTGTAGGCTGACCAGTTTCTCTTCCAACTTTAATGTTTTCTGTTACCGTGAAATCAGGAATCAGCATGAACTCCTGATGAACCATGCCTATACCAAGATGCATCGCCTCGTTCGGGTTGCTGATTTTCACTTCTTCTCCGGCGATCTTGATGGTTCCATCAAAGCCTCCCGTACTGTGGATAACAGGCATTCCAAAGAGAATATTCATCAACGTTGACTTTCCGGCTCCATTCTCCCCCATGAGTGCGTGAATTTCACCGGGACGAACTTGCAGACTGACCTGGTTGAGAACACGGTTGCCGAAATACTCTTTCGATATATTTTCCATCGATAGAATTAAAGGTTGTTCCAAAACAAAACCTCCTCGTTACGGTTATGCAATTAGAAGAATGCGCCGGTTTAATCAATTAAACCGGCGCACTTTGTCGTTCTTCTCAATAATGACCTTATTTACTAAAGTCGTAAAAGTCTGCAAGCATCAGATAGAAGTTGTCAAGTTCCTTGCCATCTTCAACATATTTGGAAAGTGTCACTTCGACGCCGCCTGCAAGTGAATCGATGATACGTTTCAGCGCTTCCTGATCGTTACGTTCTGTGATTTTTCCTTCGATGAATTCCTTGGCATATTCGACACCGGCTTCGATCATAAGCATGTTGATCGCGACGCCCCATGTGGACATGCGTTTTTCTTGTCCGGCTTCTTTGAGTTTCAACCCGATCTGATCGAGCATATACTGCATGTCTCCCTCGTGTCCTTTGACATCCACGTTAAGTGCGCTGGGATAGGCGTGGTAAGGGCTGGGGCAGCATTGCTGCGGATAAATCGCGCCTTCATTCAGGATTCCGCGGATTAAAGGCTCCTGCAGACCGCAGTTTGTGGAGAAGAACGCCGTGTCCTTTCCGTACTCCTCGATCTTGCGCGGGAGATCGTCCACGATGAACTGTTGTGCGCCTGACATGCCGGCTTCACCGGTGGGGTCCAACGCTGTCGCGGCGACAAACTCAAGACCGATCTCCTGACAGGTTTGCACCATGATGTCGTACCGGGCTTTGATGGTCGCATAGCCCATGTGACGCGGGAAAGAGTAGTGAATCAGTGTTTTTGCACCCATTTCTTTCGCTTTTTTAGGGATTCTTTCACCCATTGAGAGCTCATCGACCAACATGGCAATATCGGCGCGCTCAGAAATGGCTGACGGGTCTTCATGGACGACACCGCAGATAAACAGGATATCGTCCCGTGTTTCGCGGACTTTGTCAATCGCGGCGGCAGCTCCCGGAACAGCTTGGACGAATACGATCGCTTTGACCGATTCGTCAGCGGCCATTTGTGTCACAAGGGAGATGGTCGTTTCAGTTTCTTCTTGGAATTTGTCGGGATACGTCGCCGTGACGATCATATCGCCATACTTCTTCTTCATGTTCTGGGCAGCGAGATATTCTTCTTCGCCTTGGGATACGGTGCCTGTGACAATCCCAATTTTGTTGACAGGTTCGGTCTGCTTATTACAGGCAAATGATGAGAATGCCATGAGCAGAACGAGTACGATTACTACTACCTTTTTCATTTGTTCCTCCTCATATTTGGTCAGTTTTGACACATAAGTTCTCACCCTATAGATGATTCTTTATAAAAATCAAATAAGGTTAAAACTTCCCTAAATGAAGTATAGATGATTGCTATACAATTCGCAATCCAACGAAGAATAATTCAGTTGAGGAAGGAATATTTATCTGATGCAAGCTCGTTTTAGTGTGGTTTGTAGACACCCTGATGGTCGAGACACACTATTCAATCATCAACAGCCACTCGCGCAACAGCTTGCATGCGACGGCGGTCGACGCTCCGGACAAGTCGCACGGAGGCGACAGCTCCATGATGTCAGTCGCTACGACATGCAGCTTGCTGAAAACGGATAGCGCGTGGCGAAGTTGTGTAAACGACACGCCTTCCGGTTCCGGCGTCCCCGTACCGGGACACACCGACGGATCAAGGACGTCGAGATCGATCGTGATGTATACGGGCGCCTCTCCGATCTGATCGAGCGCACGTCCCGCCTGCTCGAGCGTAAAGGGGTAAAAATAGAGATGCTCGTGCGCAAAAGCGAACTCCTCGCGTAGCCCCGAACGCACGCCGAATGAATGAATGCGTCCATCGCCAAGCAATTCGTAAGCGCGGCGCATGACGGAAGCGTGTGAAAACGGATCGCCGAGATACTCCTCGCGCAAATCCGTGTGCGCATCGATGTGGACGACATGAAGATCTTCATATCGATTCGCGGCGGCTCGAATACCTGCAAGCGTCATTGAATGATCTCCACCGATCATAACGGGTATTTTACCGTCCTCCAAAATAGCCGTACATGCCGTCTGAACGCGTAGAAGCGAATCCTCCGTCGAGTCGCTCGGCAACTCCAAGTCGCCCGCATCGGCGACGCCGATATCCTCCAAATCGCGATCGAGAATCGGACTGTACGATTCAAGCCCCCAAGAATCTCTTCTCATAGCGGAAGGGGCGAACCTCGCGCCGGAACGAAAAGACGCCTGACCGTCGAACGGCGCGCCGAAGATGACGAAGCGACTCGCCTCGTACGGCGCCTCACATCCGCAAAAGGTCGTCGCCTCACTCATCTCATCGAATTGTTGTTGGTCGTCCATCTTAATAGCCATTCTTTTCGACTTCACTGAAGTCGATGTCGACGCGATCTTCATCCTCTGCATCGAGCGTGTCCCCATTCGGTGGCCAGATCGTATCCCCGATGACACGCCTGTAGGTTTGGTCCAGTAACACACCGTCGTGAAGCAGGCGGTACACGTAATTGGGCAACGCGAACGCGCCGCGGTGAAGTTCGGTATTGTAGTAATCCGTCTTGATGTCTCGTGCATTCCAGCGATCGGGATCAAAATCATTGAGGGGATGGTAGCGATCCGACATAAAGCCAAACAGCCAATGACCTGCCGGATAAACCGGGATGTGCGCCTGGTAGACAAACGTGTTCTTGAAAATCGGCGAGGTCTTCTTGTATGTCGACGCCGCCTCTTCGGCATCGTTATGGTAAAAAGTGCCTTCGTGCTGGTTGACGAGAATGCCGCCGTCTCTCAACGCGTGACTGCAGTTGCCGTAAAACTCTTTCGTGAAAAGGCTTTCGCCGGGACCGAACGGGTCGGTCGAATCGACGATGATGATGTCGAACATATCGCGACAGCGCCGCACATACCGCAGCCCGTCCTCAAAAAGCAATGTCACGCGCGAATCGTCATAGGACGTCGCCACCGTCGGGAAAAATTCCTTTGCGACATCTACGACCAAGCTGTCAATTTCGACCATCACGATTTCCTTGAGGTCGTCGTAACGACAGAGTTCGCGGAGCGTTCCTCCGTCTCCCCCGCCGATGATGAGCACTCTCTCAGCTTTAGGATGAACCGCCATCGGAACATGCACGATCATCTCGTGGTAGATGAACTCGTCTTTCTCAGTCAACATAACAACGTTGTCCATCACGAGCATGCGTCCGAATTCATACGTGTCAAACACTTGAATATGCTGGTAATCGGAATATTGGCCGAAGAGTTGCTTCCTTATACGAAAGTCCACTTTGAAGTCCGTTGAATGAAATTCACTAAACCACAGTTCCATCGTGTGCCTCCTTCCGGGCGGGTTGCGTATAACATTTGGTCAATTTCTACTTTTCGGTCAGCACGTAAAGCTTCTCGACGGCGCTATCTTCCGTTCCCGTCATTCTACTCCCTTTTTCCTTCGCAAATCGGATATAGGTAAGCACCTCCGCCGTCACACGTTCACCCGGTGCGAGGATGGGAATCCCCGGCGGATAGCACATGATCGACTCGGAGGCGATGCGTCCCTCGCACTTAGCAAGAGGCAGCTGTTCCGACGGTGCATAGAAAGCCTCTGCAGGCGTCATAACGACAACGGGCGGGATATACTCATTGACGAGGTGTCTGGCGGGTTCTTTTCCGTATGTGAAACGAATATCGGCAAGCGCCGCGATGAGCCGCTCAATCGCGACCGGACGATCGCCCACGGAGAGAATCGCGAGGCAGTTGAGCATATCGCCGAATTCGATCTGAATGTCATACTCGTCGCGGAGGATGTCGTAAATCTCGATCCCCGACAGGCCCATCTTGATCGTATGCAACGGCAACTTGCATGAATCAAACGCGAAGAAGGCATCGCCGTCACAGCGTTCCTTGCCGAACGCGTTATACCCGCCGATCTGGTTAATCTCGTCGCGTGCGTAATTGGCGAACTCAATCACGCGTTCGTAAATCTTTTGACCGCGCAATGCGAGATTTCGCCTCGTGATATCGAGCGATGATAGAAGCAGATACGACGCGCTCGTCGTCTGCGTCAAGTTGATGATCTGGTGGACATAGCCGCCATCTTTACGCATACTCGGTCCGAGCAATAACAACGAACTTTGCGTCAAGGATCCGCCCGTCTTGTGGAGCGAAACGGAGCTCATATCGGCACCCGCATCCATCGCCGAGACGGGAAGCGCGTCCTGAAAATAGAAATGCGTTCCGTGCGCTTCATCGACGAGCACGCGCATATCTGCCGCATGCGCGATTCTGACGATCTCCTTGAGATTGGGACAAACGCCGTAATATGTCGGATTATTAACGAACACTGCCACAGCATCCGGGTGCTCGCGAATTGCCACCTCGACGTCCTTAACTGACATCGCGAGCGGAATACCGAGTTCCTTGTCGACGAAAGGGTTGACATAGATAGGAACGGCGCGCGCCAGAATCAAGGCGTTGATCGCGCTCCGATGTACATTGCGCGGCATGATGATCTTGTCGCCCGGCGAACAATTTGAGAGGATCATCGCCTGCACGGCAGACGTCGTGCCGTTCACCATAAAGCGGCAACTGTCCGCACCGAATGCGTCGGCGGCTAACTTTTCCGCTTCCATGATGACGCCCGTCGGATGGATCAGCATGTCGAGCATCTTCATCGAATTGACGTCAACGGATAAACACTGTTTGCCGAGGAACGCCGCAAGCTCTTCGTTGCCGCGCCCCTGCTTATGCCCGGGCACGTCAAAAGAGACGATCCTCCGGCGCCGGTAATCGAGCAGCGCGTTGTGGATCGGCGCCTTCGTCTGGTCTAATGCAAATTGACGCACATCAGATCTCTTCAAAAATGTTTCTCCCGTTATAAATCTCAAGCATCTCGCGCTCGAGCGCTTGGCGAATCTCCGCCTGTTCGCTCTCGCAAATCTCATGCACATCGCGATTGAAGATATAGCGGTCAAGATCGATCTCGCGAAGAATCATGCGTGTGTGGTAGAGATTCGAGTGATAGACATTGACATCCATCGTGTTGTAATCATCGAGCGTCTCAACGGAGATGAAATCCTGAATCGAGCGCACAGGATAATCGTTGAAAAGTTTCGTCCCCGCGGTATTGCGCGTAAAACCTCGCACGCGGTAGTCGATTGTGATGATATCCGATTCAAAATTGCCGATCAGATAGTCGAGCGCTACAAGCGGCGTCACGCGCCCGCATGTCGATACGTCGATATCGACGCGGAACGTCGAAATCGAACGGCTCGGATGCGACTCGGGAAATGTGTGAACCGACACGTGACTCGTATTGAGGTGTGCTTGAATCGCCGTTCCCGGTACATCTTGATGCGCTTGATTCACCTTTTCCAATGCCTCGAGATTTGCTTGGATCGCCGTTCCCGACGTCTCGAGAATCCCTCGATTATTCGTCGGATCGACCTCGTGGTCCTTCAGCGGTGCCTCCGCAATCAAAATACTGACGGATGCACCTTGCGGCGTGTAGTCCTGTTTCGAAAGATTGAGAATATGCGCCCCGATAATATCTGTAAGGTTGCGCAGGATGCCCGTTAACCGTTCAGAATTATACTGCCCGTGAATGTATTCGATGTACTCGCGTTTCTCTTCCTCCGTCTCCGCATAGCAGACGTCGTAAATATTGAAACTCAAGGTCTTCGTTAGATTATTAAACCCGTAAAGTTGAAGATTGCTTTCCAATTCGCCACCTCCGGAAGAATCTAGGCAAAGGCCTGAACAACATTCTATCACGCATGGCAAGAGAACAAACCATGTAACAGAAAAACTTCTCCGGATCACTATCCCGACAAAAAATGCCAAAAAAAACCGGACGGTCGCGATACGGATCGTCCGGCTTCATTATGTGAATCAACCGTTCTATTCAAACAGACTTGGCGACTCTTCTTAACCTTTTTGCCTCGGCATTTTAACCTTCACAATGTCGACCTATTTTACTTCATAACGACATTTCGTAAACTCCCACTCACCGATCTCAAATTTCTTCGCCTCGATATACCTCATCAGCTGACGCGTCTCGATAAACTCATCCGTAACGGTAACGAGGAATTGTCTGTTGTCGTCCTTTTCTACTAAATAAAACGCTTTGTCCGTGTTTTTAACACTGTTGATAACACCGGGAATGCCGAAAGGCCCATCCGTTAAAAATCCAATCATGTTGTCAATCACCTTTTCGCCCTTTGTTAATTTCAGTTTCCCAAGCAATGGACGAATGGTCGCATCGGGAAATTTCTCCCGGATCACGCGATCTTTTTTCTTTTTCTTGCTCCCGTCTCCGTAATCCGCCAAGTTGTACGCTTCGCGGATGACAAAATCCGTAACAGTCTCTCCGTTACCGAGCAGATAATCGACGCTCACATTCAGAAGCTGGGCCAGCGTCTTCAGATTATCCACATCGGGAAGACCTTTGTCCGATTCCCATTTGGCAATGGCGGATCTCGAAAGCAACATCTTCTCTGCAAGCTGCTCCTGAGTCAGTCCGCACTGCTTTCTCGCTTCTTTAATTTTTTCTCCTAATGTCATGTTCATGACCTCCAATCTTTTAGATTACGCCCTCATTCTAGTTGGAGGATTTTCGCCGACAATGGACTTTGCGTGTCATCGCCGTTACTTTCCGTAACAAAGCTCATATTTATTGAAACATCAACAATGTAGCGATGTAAAACTCAATCAAAGTCATCTGAATTTATCATATCATCTTCGTATAGTTTCAGTAGAGCTATCAAACAGGCCACTTGTACTGAACAACCATTTTCGACAAATTGGCTCCGATCATACGCTGAGGCGCATTACTTCCTCGTAATTACTCCCGAACTCCTCGATAAACTTTGAGCATGAGCAACTACATAGAAAATCGACATTGAGCACGAGCAATGATGCTTGGACATTAATCGTAGCGTGAGAAATATATGTAGACAAATAATTAAGGCATGAGCAATTACATCGAAAAATACATCTGCGGGAAATTCGCGCTTGATTACTGGGATGTACCATCAATCCGGGGTAAAATTGAGCCTCCCAACATGATCTTCCCCGAAGAGTACGTCATCTTCACCGACAAGCCCATTTATCGCCCCGATCGAGCCTTGTTACATACCTGTTGCATCCTCGGAGCAGAAAAATACGTGGAAGGACAAGCGTGTACACTTCCTTTAGTCTTTCTTCAAGTCGCACAGGAGTATAGTATCCACGAATTAATCTATCTCGGCCTTCAAATCTGTTCCTATCGCGAAGGTAATCGCCCTCGAAGCACCGTCGAAGAGTTGCGTGCCTGTGCGGAAAAACTGCAAGGACACCAAGGACGCAGAAAAGCTCTAAGAGCCATTCGCTATCTCGAGAACAACTCGCGCTCACCCATGGAATCAATTCTTTACATGTTCCTTCGTTTGCCCAATGCCCTCGGGGGTTGCGGGTTTAACGAGATCGTCCTCAACAAGGAAATTGTACTCGCTAAGGGTAACAAAACCTACTTTGCCGACCTTTATGTACCTTCATGCAAGCTCGATATTGAGTACGACAGCAAAGAGTTCCATAGTAGCGCTTCAGAATTATCGAAAGACCGGGAACGTGCCGCACACTTGGAAGCGGAAGGTTACCGTGTCGTTTCAGTGGGCTACTCCCAGCTTAGCAACCTAGAAGCCTTCCGAAACTTGACACGCCAGCTTTCTCGCCTTATAGGAAAACGCATCTACATCCGTGCCAGAAAGTTTTTTGAGAACTTCGTTGCTTTATGTGATCTGCTTCAAAGAAAAGGACACAGCATTCGCTCACGTTTCCGCAAAATTCACCTAAACGAGGTACCTTGGCATTCCGGAGTCCGCAAAGCCTACGAAATCTATCTTGTTGCGTGGAATCGACTTATCCGGCATCCTAACCGCTCATTAGTATTAACGCGCGCACCATAAACAGCCAGCTCGTTTTGATCAATATCAAATCTTCCGATTGACGCTACTCAACAGCCGAAAAGCATCCTCGAAGGCTCGGTGCTGACCCGTTACGCTATAAAATCTCTTTTTCTATAGAATCCCCTTTCACAATCAGCGCACCACTCGCGCACAAATCCCCCAACACACAAAAATTCATCTTATGCACATCCTTTTAAGCACCCTACACCACCACTCCCATCCTCCTCTGTACAATTTTTCAATTTGCTTTAAAAAACTGCAATACTTGAGAAGAGATTTGTGCTTCAGGGAGCAAATCTGCCATCCAGCACGCCTCACCTGTGCATTTTTTCAGTTCTAAGTAAAAAAATGTACGAAGGTGGGAGTTTAGTTCACTGGGAGCTGGTTAGTGTGGTTGGAAACAGGGTATAAAAAGACGGCACATTTCTTGAGTCGTTTATATAAAAGAAGGCGCCACCCGACGGCTCAGACAGCGCCCACTTTGGCGTCCCAGGCAGGAATTGAACCCGCATCCGCAGCTCCGGAGGCTACTGCCTTATCCATTAGGCCACTGGGACGTGCTTCGTTATTTTAGTATAGACGAGCTTGAAACTCAAGAAAACACGTAACGCCAACGCACATCATTGAACGGAGAGAGCCATATTACGAAACTCGCCAAACGGCACTCTGCTGCTGGTTCCTCCGAATTTCGGCGACACAAAGGTTAATCTGATCTACGCCCTGTGGTCACGCCTCTTGTTCGAGCCCATCGGGGCGTCCGAAGAACGGGCAGTCATTGTGGATGCACTCCCTGTTTCGCTCATAATAAGTGCATTCAGGGTAGCTCATTGGCATGGTAACGCCTAGATACTCCTTCGTCCATTCAACAGCCACTTCTATGGCGAGTCGCGACACGCGTTTGCAACAGCGAGGGCCTCCTATGGCCGTCATCGCATCGAGGCATCTAGCGGTCACCTGTTGCGGGTAATTCCACGTATCTTTCTTGAGTGGTGAGCCATCGAGCACGATACACGCATAGATTCCGGCTCCGACCGCCGCTCCGCACGCGCCCCAATAGCCGCAATACCCTCCCGGTACTTGCGAACCGCGCTCAAAAGCCAGCTCGAGCGCTTTCTCATAATCTATTTCTCCCCCGTTGTTCCGATAAGCCGTCACCAAGACTCCGGGGACTATGCTGTGGTGTTCGGGACCGTGCATATGCACTTTTTCCATCTCAAATACGTGAAGCAAGATCTTTATCGGATCCTTTTCAAACGTATGGCGCAGAAACCACTTCACATCACTTTTAGAGGCGGAATGGCACACATCACAGACGAAGTGTCCATCCTCACAATAGACACGCGTCTCGAAAATTTGTCCGCAGATCGAACATGGACGGCTAATCGCTTGCTCGGCGTAGATGAGGTCTTTTCCACAAACAATGCATCCAACCAGATGGTATTGATCGCTTGCAGGCTTCTTGATGACCTCTTTACTTGAGTTGTCTTTCTCTTTTCGCTTTATCGAATATCGTTTTGGCATTTGCTTGACCTCTCATTAGCTAGTCGTACCATTTCCATTCTAGATGATTTTACTCGCAATTTCTCTGAACGACGGGATCCATCATCTGGTGACAATGTTCTCCGCCGATATTTGGCAAAACATGTGTGTCTTCTCTTGAGCAGAGTTCATGGGTAAACAACTGCTTAACGTGCTATTATGTGGCTACAAAAGGAATGGAATGGCATGGCCTGTGAGGCAAGGAGAATTAACATGCTTATCATCATCTTAGCTCTTGTTTTAGGGTTTATTATGAGTATTTTTGGACTCGCTAAGCGCTACTAGCGCAACTTCGCTACTGATGCGGAGGCTACAACTTGAGTTCAGCCATTTGCTGTTCTCGTATAGGTCGAAACAATCCTCGTAAATAATGCTCCTGCAAGAGACACTGAATGACGAACAAACTTGACAGACTCATACTGACGTGCTAAAGTATCAAAGCGTTTCGAGTAACTGCTCGTGTGGCGGAATCGGCAGACGCAGCGGACTTAAAATCCGCGGGATTCCAATCCATGCCGGTTCGAGTCCGGCCACGAGCACCAATCTAAACAAGAACACCGCGGAGTGGAGCAGCTGGTAGCTTGTCGGGCTCATAACCCGGAGGTCGCAGGTTCGAATCCTGCCTCCGCAACCATAAAAAACCCCTGTGGCTCTACGCTTACAGGGGTTTTTTGTTTAATACGCATATCACTTAAGCAATTGAGATTTGCCCTCAATTAAGCCCTCAACTCAAAGGAGTTTTACCGTGTTAGATGAATTTTTGGGTGGCTACACTCATTTCATCGAGATTAAATGCAATCTTCACGAAGGCGGTTTAGAGACGTTGGTGTATGCCTTAATACCGATTGAACTGTTGAGCTAGGAGGAGATTATGAGAATAAGGGAAATAAGGCAAATGTTACACCATGACAAATTGAGCCGCCATTTGAGTGAAATGCATTAAAAAATGGTATTCTTATTATAAGCTACCGGTTTTATATTCGTACTACACATAGTTAATGGAGTCGAATGAAGCTATGAATGATTTTATTTTATTTACTAAGAAAACAAACAGATATCTCTTAATTATCCTTACCGTTCTACTTTGTTTTACTCTTGTATCGTGTGGAAACACAGATTCTCGTTTTGATGAAGCGAAAATCCCGCTAGGATTAAATGTACAAGATAATCGAAACTACCCTTCAACTAGCGTTCAAGAGGACGGTGAGAGAGGGACAGTTGCCATCAGTACTGATAACCCTCCAGAAACGACAACAGCCACAACGCCTTTATCTTCAACTTCAATTAGTACTGAAACGGAAACACCTACCGAAACGACGCAAGATCAGCCTGTAGTTCCTCCTGCGAATTCAACATTTTCAGTTAAGTTTATAGATGTTGGTCAAGCCGATGCAGCATTAATCGAATGTGATGGCCATTACATGTTGATTGACGGAGGCAGTAAAATTGACTCCAGTCGGATGTATACGATCCTTAAAAATACGGGTGTAACGAACTTAGACATCGTGGTTGGATCTCATGCACATGAAGATCATATCGGAGGTCTCCCCGGCGCACTTAATTATGCTACCGCTGATTTAATACTCTGCCCCGTTACCTCTTATGACACTAAGGCGTTTAGAGATTTTGTGAAATACGCAAATCTAAAGGGCAATGGCATTGTAGTTCCCCGCATAGGGGCAAAGTATCCGCTTGGAAGCGCGACGGTAACGATTCTCGGCTTAAACGCCGGCAGTGATGCAAACAATACTTCTATTGTGCTGAAAGTTCAGTACGGTGCTACATCATTCCTGTTTACCGGTGATGCAGAACGCGAAGCAGAACAAGCCATTCTCAATTCCGGCGTAAATCTATCTGCGACAGTGTTAAAAGTTGGTCACCACGGAAGTGATACAAGTACAACATACCCTTTCTTAAGAGAAATCATGCCCAAGTACGCAGTTATATCTGTGGGCAAAGGCAATAGCTACGGTCATCCGGAAGACAACCCGCTCAGTCGTCTGCGAGACGCTGACGTGACTGTGTATAGAACTGATTTAAATGGCGATATTGTCTTTACGTCAGATGGGAGGTCAGTCTCCGTTTCAGTTGCAAAGCAAGCTTCATATGAAAGCATTATGACTCCCGGTGGAGCCGTGGTTGTAGTCACTACCGTCACAACACCTGCTAAAACAACCAAATCAACAAACACTACAACTAAAACCGAGCCAAGCAGTACGACTACCACTACCAAACCAAGTAGTACAACCACTACCACAACAGGCAAGGTAAAATACATTGCAAACACAAATACGAAAAAATTCCATTACCCTGATTGTTACAGCGTCACGCGAATGAAGGAAAGTAATAAGTGGTATTTTACCGGCTCGAGAGACGAACTTATTGAGCTCGGATATAGTCCATGTGGCAACTGCAAACCTTAAATTTGATTTCCTCTCCGCCCCGGCTTCCCCCGGACCGAGACGGAGAGTGTTTTGGAAGTGAAGTAGATGTTTTACCTTCCTGATAGTTGGCTAATAGATATTAATAACAAAGAGAGAATTCTGTCTTTTGTCGATGAATATTACTTTTCGGATATCATTATAATTGGGTTCAATGATGACCGTGACGAAAAATTAATCGCACTCCTCGAAGAATTGAAAGAATACAAGTTGTTAGATATATTTATGAGGCACGAGATAGTGTTTCCAAATGCGTAAATAATCATGTATGCGGTCCTCAAGAAAAAACCCTGATTTGATATAGTATCAAGTCAGGGCATTTATTTAGTTCGAGCAAAGAATCACTCCTTCAGCATCCCGAGATAATAATCCAACCGTTCGATAATGTATCGGGCTAATAGCTTCTCCATGGCGGACAAGTTGCGTTTCACGTGGTATTCGTCGAATGCGCTGTAATAAGTTGCGCGGTCCGTGAACTTTATATCAATAGGAGGGTAACCTGCCTTCATCAGCTCCAAATTGACCAGCAATCGTCCGGTACGACCATTACCGTCGATAAATGGGTGAATGCTTTCAAATTCAAGGTGGAACCGCGCAAGTTTCGTTACGACATGCTCGATGCTGTCGCGATAATTTGCCATAAGCTGTTCCATTTTTGGCTGGATCAGGTATGGTTTCGCAGGCTCGTGTAGAGAACCCATGATGCGTACGGGAACCCGACGATATACACCTCTGTCCTCCCTTTTATCAGCCAAAACGAGGTAATGGATTTGCTGAATATTCTGCTCGGTCAATTGCATCCTGTTACGAACCATCTCCAGAACAAAATCAAAAGCCTCTTTGTGACCAACTGCCTCCATATGATCCCTTAGCGGTTTCTGATCAACCGTTAAACCGCGCAACACCATATCTGTTTCCCGAAGCGTCAGAGTATTACCTTCAATGGCATTCGAGTTATAGGTAAACTCGACGGTAAATTCTTCCATTAGACGAGCGACCTCACCCTCAGTCAGCGGACGGCAAGTGTCTAGTTCCGCTTTTTTGCGGTCAATCATGTTCAATAAGCTTTCGGAAGACTTAAATCGTCCATCAGCGGGTTTGACAGCATCCGCAGGAATAATCCAGCCGCGCCCCTCCCGAATTGCGCCGGAAATTCTTCCCTCGCCACAGAGAACACGGACACGACGGTCTGACAACCCCCATTTGTCTGCTGCCTGTTTTGTCGTCATAAACATACGCAATCACTCCAGTCCACAATTGAAGTATACAACCTTTGCGGAATAATACCAACCCTATCGGAATAATAGTTTGTCTTTTAGCGGAATAATACAATTGCCATCACACAACTGCCTATCTCCTCGCAATCTTTGATCGTTCCACACGCAGAGCATTTCACACACCTACGCCAAACATTTAACGGCAACACTCAAGGCTAAAGGAGCCAAGATCGAAGTCTCGCTGATACTAAACAGGTTTTTCGCAGAGGATGCGACTTCAATTTCAGAGCTACTTAAACGACTTGAACCTAACTAGTTCGGCTTCGTCGTACCAATATTCACCCCTCACGGTCATATGATGGATTTTGAGCCGTATAGGGCTTCGATGGAAACGGTACATGCCACTAGGGAGTATTTCGCGGAATGGACGCACTGATCAAGACGTTGAAAGGATTGCCTCAAGAATTGGTCTATGGTGATTTTTAAAGTGCGGTTTACCGAGGACTGACAGAACTCGGTGTTCCGACAAAAATCTTGGCATTGTAAAAGATATGTTTCGTATGGAATTACATATGAGCTTAAGTATTTGAGAACCCCCTGCTCGATTTGCCCTACAAGGGATAATCGCAAGGATTCTTGTGACTTATGTATTTGAGAAATTTCGGTTCGATTTATCCGGGCAATTTAATATCCGAAGACACCTTCTAATGATTCATCGTTTTCGATCCATTCATTGACGTCAATGAGTCGGTAGTCGTCTTTCGTGTCGCGGACATAAACTTCCTTGATCCCGGCATTGATAATCAGGCGCTTACACATGGAGCAGGGCATCGCGTTTTTGACGTACTCACCCGTTCCGACTTCCTTGCCGACGAGGTACAAAGAGCTCCCGAGAAGCTCGCTGCGCGCTGCGCTGATGATCGCGTTCGCCTCCGCGTGAACGCTGCGGCAGAGCTCATAACGCTCGCCGCGCGGGACTTTCAAGCTTTCGCGGATGCAATATCCGAGCTCGTTGCAATTCGCACGTCCGCGAGGCGCACCGACATATCCCGTCGAGATCACCTCATCGTCTTTGACAATGACAGCCCCGAAGTGACGGCGAATGCAAGTCGCTCGTTCACCGACGACTTCCGCCAAGTCGAGGTAATAATTCACTTTGTCTCTTCGTTCAAAAACGGTGCGCGATTCCATGTTACAATCTCCGATAATTAAAATGTCTTCTAGCGGTGAGGTAAAGTATTGCATCCCCTCACCTTCTAGAGAGTGGTGTCCTTTTATTTTATGCCATGA
>FZPS01000197.1_pt49 | contig 32478 bp, 24 predicted proteins | sample 1817821 | NCBI WGS metagenome assembly FZPS01 (sample SAMEA104158645, study PRJEB21678) | metagenome | place: Germany | collected 2015-04-21
GTATAGCTTATAACCCTTGTTTTACCATCAGGCTGAGTAATTGTCTCCTTAACAAGCCTGTATAATTTGTCATATTCATAATCAACGGTCCTGCCTGTATTTTCAACTACTTTTATCCTGTTACCTGAAGGTCCCAGTGTATAAGTATAGGAAGACAGTACAGTACCGTCGTCTTTTATGTTCTCAAGCTTAATTAATCTGTTCAGGTCATCATAGGTGTATTTTGCAATGGTTCCGTTAGGCTTTATTTCTTTTATAAGGTTTCCTACTTCATCATATTCATATTTTGTTATGCCTCCCCACTGGTCTTCAACAGTGGATAACCTGCCTATTTCATCATATGTATATTTAATAGTACCGGCTTTGCTGGTAATGGTCTCTACATTACCTTGTTTATCATATGTGTAAAACACCTTTGTACCATCAGGATCTGTCTTTGATTTAAGCCTGTTTGCTTCATCGTACTCAAAAACAGTTGTTCCTCTTTTGTCTGTGACGGTACTTAAATATCCGTCTTTTGTATAAGTATAAGTTTCTTTAGAACCATCCGGCAAAATCTTTGCCGTTAACTGCCCAACCACATCATACTCATATTTTATTTCATTTCCGTTAAAGTCAGTCTTTGAAATTAAATTGCCTTCCGCATCATATACAAAACTTTCTGACATTCCTAAAGGAAGAGTCCTTTTTATCATCCTTCCCAAATTGTCATACTCAAAAGTTGTTACATTACCGTTTGCATCTTTAATTGATATAAGGTTTCCAATTTCATCATAACCATATACGGTTTTGTTTCCTAAAGCATCTGTTATTCTAATAAGATTTCCAGATCCATCGTAATCAAAAAGTGTTATATTTCCTGCTTGATCCCTTTTTGATATTATATTTCCCTCTGCGTCATACTTAACTTCAATATAAGACCCATCAGGATATATAACCTTAGTCTGATGACCGTTCCCATCATATTCAAAGCTTGTGACATTACCCCTTGCATCAATCATTCTCTTAGGTCTTGGACTGTTTTCATATTCATATTTCGTTATGTTTCCAAGGGCGTCTTTCACTTCTATGTTTCTGCCAAGGGCATCGTATTTATATTCCGTTGAATAACCTCTTCCATCCGTTACTTTGACTACTCTGCCCAATGCATCATACTCAAAACTTACATATGCACCGTCAGGGTATATTTCCTGAATTACCCTTCCAAGCTTGTCATAACGGAATTCAATTCTTTTACCCTCAGGGCTTATAGCTGCTGTATTTCTTCCTTCCAAGTCGTATTCAAATCTTTCTTCTGTTCCGTCCGGATATTTAATCCTTATAATATTGCCAAACACATCATAATCATATTCCGTCCTTCTGCCAAGACGGTCAATCATTGCAGAAACTTTCCCGATTTCATTGTACTCTGCTTTAGATACATTACCGTTGCCGTCAATAGTCTGTATAATATTACCAAGACTATCATAAGTATTTATTGTAGTAACCGTAACCATTCCTTCTGAAGTTGTCCTGGTAGTGGTTGTGCTAAGGCACCTGCCATTGTCATCATATGTAAATGAAACAACATTTCCGTTTGGATATGTTACACTTACCGGATTACCGTTGTTGTCATAAGCAATTTGCACCACCCTGCCCAACCGGTCGGTTACGCTTGTTGCAAGTCCTTTAGAGTTGTAACCAAACTCAATTGAATGGCCAAGAGGATCTGTAACCTTTTTTAAATTTCTATTATCATCATAAGTATTAGTAATTATATTTCCTTCAAAATCTTTTATGGTAAGTACTTTACCTTCATTATTATAAGTACAGTCAATGGAATTACCCATGGAATCCTTCTTCTTTAGGAGGTTTCCCTTTTCATCGTAAACAAACTCAAAGGTGTTGCCTAATGCATCTGTTTCGGTAAGCTTGTTCCCGTTTTCGTCATAAGTAAAGGTAGTTTTATTCCCAAGGACATCGGTGATACTTGAAATATTTCCCTTTTCATCATATTCGTAGACGGTAATATTACCTAATCTGTCCCTTATAATTTCCTGCCTTTTGCTCATGTCCCTGGAATACTCTATTCTATTACCCTCGGCATCAATATGTGCAACAATCCTTCCCTCATCATCATATTCGTTACGGGCTACCCTTACACCACGTGGATCAATTATATCCACCAATCCATGATTTGAATTATATGTAAATCTTGTTACGTTTCCTCCCTGATTCGTAACTTTTACTAAATCCCCGTAATGATCATATTCATAGTTTATTGTATTACCCATGGGATCGGTTATTTTTGTTATCCTTCCCTGACTGTCTCTTGAAAAAGTTACACTTTTCCCTGATGAGTGTATAATACCGTCCTTGCTATAAGTAACCGTATTTCCATTGGTATCGGTTATACTCTCAACACCTTTTTCCTGGTCAATAATAAATACCATACCATCTTTTGTCGTTAATTTATAACGGTTTGGATTATAATATTCAAGGTCATAAGTATAAAAACCATCCTCTAAAACCAAAACCGTGTTATCTATTCCTATAGCTTCGAGTTTAGAGTACGTTCCCGGCTTTGGAGCAAAAGATACTTCCGTTTGCTGAATCTTCATAAAAGGCTGAGAAGATAGTGATAGAACCATTGTAAATTCATCTGTTTTACCATCAGGATAAGTAACCGTTATACTATGGGGATGTTTTTCATAAAGACTGTATGTTCTGGTAAATACAGTCCCACTTGACTGTTGTCCCCAATACTGTCCCGGTACAACATTTTCCTCAATACGTATATCCTGAATATCCATTGTCCATCCTATTCCAAAGTCACCCTTTGTCTTGTTGCGGCTGTCATAAGTACGTGAAATGGTTATAGGCAATCCCGCCATAGGAATAGTAAGGTCATCAAAGGTCAAGGAGAAATTCCCAACCTTCTGCTCTCCTTCAATCATATATGAAACGGTACAGGTTGATACAATCCCTCCTTCATCATATGCAGAAAGCTTTATGTCATATTGGCCGTTCCGCATCACAGTGGCATCCAGTCTGCCCAGCACTCCGTTTTTGACCGGAGTATCTCCCTCAGCAAATTTAATATACTGGCCTTTTCCTTTTTCCGAATATTCCAAAACATATTTTACAAGGTTTTCATCATATGCGGTACCAATAATATCCATTTGAGATGTTATCTTTGAGTCCTCAACCGGACTTTCAATAGCTACCTCCGGAGCTATATTGTCAGCCTTTCCCTTTACAAACAAATCTTTTTTTGCATATCCCTCATTGCCCTGGGTATCAATGGCAATGGCATTAACTTCAAACATGCCTGTCTTATCTGCCTTAATAATCCCTATTCCATTTTCATCTAAATCAACAGGCACTCCGTCATATTGTGCGCTTACAGACTCTACTTTCACATTGTCTGTGGCTGTAACACGTATTGTTACCTCACTGCCTTTGTCTACAACTGTTGAACTCATTTCCAAAATTACAACAGGCTTCTCATAATCAATATCAATAGTTGGTGTCGGTGTTAACTCCGGTGGCGTTGGTGGCGTTGGTTCCGGTGTTGGTTCCGGAGCTTTTACATTTACACCACCATTATTAAACGTAACAATCATTATATTTAAGTTGGCATCTACAAACTCTTCTTTAACTAACTCTATTGGACTAAATCCAATATTTTCAGTCTCATTTATTAATGCCTTTATATTTGCAAATTCTCCATCTATCTTTATAGTTCCTGACTCTGTATCATCTGAAAATACAAACCTTATAGTCCCCTCTTCGCTATTAATAGTTGAACCAAAACTTGCAGCAGAATGTTCAATTATATTTCCTGCAATAACCTCTTGTACTTCTAAAACATCAGGGTCAAAGGACAATATAAAATCACAGCTGTGTACACCACTTTTTGAAGCACCTTCAAAGGATACAGGAATTGTTATTTCTTCTTTTATCTCTCCTTCTACTGTCCCTATATTTACCTGTAAAGTGCTTGGTGTTGGTGTTAGTGTAGGTGTTGGGGTTGGGGTTGCTGTTGGTGTTGGTGTTGGCGTTGGTGTTGGTGTCGGCGTGGACGTTGGTGTCGGCGTCGGTGCCGGCATACCTGTCACAACAGCCTCAACAACTGACTGTGAAACCTTTCCTCCGTCCTTTGCCTTAAACTCAATAGAATACTTGCTCGGCTCACTAAACACAGCCTTTGCCATAAAGCTTTCGGCATTCGTTAAACTCACTTTGTCGGAATTTTCCCCAACAGCTCTCCAGTCAAAAGTCATTTTTCCGTCTGGAATACAGTCATCACTTACCTTGCTGATAAGCCATGCGGGTTTGCCCACTGTTCCCGACACTGGCAACACTTCTTCAATTATCGGTGCAGCATTTTTATACGCCGGAATCTTATAACCCTTCTCTGCGATAGTAATATCATACAATTCTGGACTGAAACCATCGCTCGAACATTTAAACTCAACCTCAAGCTTGACATACCTTCCGTCGGGTATGTCAAAATTGCTGTAATTTGACACGCTCACCGGGCTGCTATAGGTTTTTCCGTCCTTGCTGCTGGAAACCTTGACCTTGAGTGTTCCGTCATTATATATTTTACCGTTCCACCAAACGCATCCCCACTTCGTTGTGCTGCGTTTACTGTCGAATACCGCACTCCAGCTTCCTTCATCACAATATCTGCTTACCGGAAGCAAGACATCGTCGGTGTAAACCTCAATCAATTTATTATCTTTGTCCTGATATTCAAGCTTTGTATCCTTCATCAATAGAACCTTTGACGCATCAAGCAATCCGTTAAACTCAAAGGATATCGATATGTTCCTTTCTCCTCCGATGACGAGGTTGCCATAGCTCCATTGATATGTTTTGCTTCCATCACTGTTATCAATAACATTTGAAGGTGCAGGGCTGATTCCGTCCCCTACTATATAATCCTCTATCGTCGTTTCCAATACTAAATTCTTCCCCGCAGTATCAAAAATCTGTTTTCCCGCTTCAAACATCATTTCTTCCAGTTCTTCCATGGTCGGACTGAAAGAATATCCTGCCTCTGTGGCGTTTGAAATATTCTTCAATAAATCCTGATCCGCTCCGCTTCCAAGTCCTACACAATATATTTTTATGCCTTGCTCTTTTGCCGTTGCTGCTTGCCGCAATATTTCAGAAGAACTCCACCTATTGTCTCCACCGTCCGTGAGCAATAAAATTGCCTTCTGCCGCCCGGCATTACTTTTTTCTTCTAAAATCTCTATCGACTCGCTTATCGCTACACCAATAGCGGTGCCATCCCATGGAGACGCGGGTGTATTATCAATGCTTTGTTTTAAAGCTTCTTTATCATCGGTCAATCCCTGCTGTATCCATACACTTCCCGCAAACTCAACTACTGCCGCCCTGTCAAAGGATTGCATCAAGTCTATAACTTTTTTTGATGCTTCTTTTGCATAGTCCAACCGATTGGGCTTTTCCACCACATCATCAGTATTTCCCCACTCCATGCTTCCCGAGTCATCTATTGCTATTACCAGGTCTATAGGATCCCTTTCAATTACCAACGGATCCCCTAAACCCTTTAAACCTATATTCACTTCCACTGTATCGCCGGACGGCATCAACACTGATTTTGCCACACTCTGAACAACCTCTATGTATAAAGAATCCTGCTTTTCTCCATATACATTCTTCAATCCTGTGCCTTGATCAACCTTCCTGTCTCCAAGCACTAATTGATCCTTTATCCTCAAGCTCACATTATCCAACTGTCCTTCATTGAAATCCTCCGAACTTGTATACGTACGATGTACAGGTTCAGGTTTCTGTGTTGGATCTGTTTTTGGCTCCCTTGGCGAACCACCTGACGGTTTAGAAGTCGGTGTCGCTGTAGGCGTAGCCGTTGGACTTGGGCTAGGTGTATCTGGTGGTGCTACTGGTATCGTCTCTTCTGGCTCTGGAACTTCAATATATTTTGTCACCACATCAAGCATTTTTACTGCTTCTGCCCTTGTTATTAAATTAAATGGTTTAAAAGTTCCGTCAGGATAACCCCGAACTATTTCATGAGATGCAAGATTTTTTATGCTCTGATATGAGTACTCAGGAAATGTATCCTCATCTTTAAATTCAAATTCTTCTGCACCTTCAAAAAAATTCACTTCAAAAAGTTTTGATACAAGTACAGCTGCATCCTGCCTTTGCATATTTGCCATTGGTTTAAATGTTCCATCTTCATATCCTGCTATTAAACCTTCACTTGCTGCATAAGATACTGCATTATAAAACCAATCGTTTTTAATTACATCTGTAAAACTACTTCCTTCTATTTTTTTTCTTCTTTAAATATGTTTACAACCATAGCTGTAAACTCTGCTCTGGTTACAAACCTGTCTGGACGGAACAGTCCATCATCATATCCTACAATCCAGCCTTTGGCTAGAAACTTTTCAATAACACTTTGACCCCAATGATTTTTAACATCTGAAAAACTTTGTTTTACATCACTGAAATTAACATTAGATGTTTTTTGAACAACCTGTCCATAAGTGCCAATTCCATCTGATAAATTTACTTCTTCAGCAGTATAAACTAGTCCTGTCATCATTATAGAAATGATTAATAGATAAGAAATGATTCTTGTTACTTTAGTTCCCATTATTAAATTACCCCCCATATAAAAACATATTCTTTTTTAAATACCATTATATAATATAATAACTTATTATGGAAGTGTATTTTGGTAAATATAAACTTAATTTTTTATTCTCATTGTAAAATTAAATACAGCAGATAAAAAATACAAAAAGAAATTAACCCTATGCATTAAAACATTTCTCTGATTTAGTACCAATGCTATTTTTTATTTGTGCATTTTTACCTAAACCTGCCATAAAAATTACTAGCGCAGTAACAATACATTCTGTTAAAACAAAAGAAGACCAAACACCTGTCATTCCCCAAACCTTACTCAACAATAAAACCAGTGGCACAATAATAACACATCCACGTAAAAGGGATATAGTAAACCCCTCCTTAGCATATTCTATAGCACTTAAATAGGTAGACATAATTATATTTATACCTGCAAATAAAAACCCTATAAAATAAATTTTAAGTCCTATCTCTGTAATATTAGCTATTTCTGTACTCTGTTCACTGTTAAAGATTTTAATAATTCCCTGGGTGTTAAAGTATATACCTGTATAAATAACTGCTGCTACAATAACAGAAGTAAATAGAGAAATTTTTAATACCTTTCTCACTGTTTTGTATTCCTTTAAACCATGAAACCTGCTAATAAGAGGCTGCACTCCCTGTGCTATCCCATAAAACATTGAAACTCCAACTATAGATACATTAGCAATAATCCCATAGGAAGCAACACCTAAGTTGCCTCTAAGATTTAAAATGACTAAATTAAAGGCTATAAAAACAGCCGCTGAAGAAACTTCATTTACAAAAGAAGATAAACCCAAACTAAATATATCACTGATGAAAGACTTATTTCCTTTATCAGAAACATACTTAAAATTATTTTTCTTTTTTATAAAATGAATTGACAATACCCCAATACTTACTATTTGTGCTAAGCCCGTTGCAAAAGCTGCACCAAACATTCCTAACCCTAAAGGAAACATTAATATATAATCCAAAATTATGTTTGAAAAACTGCCGGATAACATTGCAGTCATTGACAACTTTGGATTACTATCATTACGTACAAAGGCAAGTATAATGTTGTTTATAATAAAAAATGGTGCAAAGCATAGTATTGTTGACATGTATGCTTTGGTCATGGCTAACGTAGACATATCAGCTCCTAAAATTCCAGCTAAAAACTCCGAACCAAATGTACCAATTATTACTAAAACAGCACTTATAATTATACCTGCCTTGATGCATGTAGAAAATACAATATTAGCTTCTCTATCTTGTTTTTGAGATTTTAATATGCTGTACCTTGTTGCCCCACCAATTCCTATCATTAGACCTAATCCTAGTATAATACAAAAAACTGGAATGGAAAAATTAAGAGCAGCCATCCCTAATGGTCCTTCTGCCTTTGATATAAAAAAAGTATCTATTAAAACGTAAAAAGAAGTACCCATCATTCCTAAAACACTTAAACTTACATACTTAAAAAAACTTTTTAAAATGGATTTCTCCACATTCTTTTCCTCCTTCAAAACCTTCCTCCTAATACCTAACAGAATACTTTCGCCTAATATACTTTTATTCTAGCTTTTTTAGCTTCTCTAGTATTTTTTGATATTCCCTGTCTAATTCTTCAATATCATCATCCTTAGATGGTGCTGACAATCTTCCTATTACTTCAGAGAGCCGGTTTTTTAATACAATAATTTGCTCTTTAGATTGGTTATTACAATTGCTTGCCTCCTTCTTTTTAGCCAAATACTCCTCATAATTTCCTTTAAACAGTTTTATCTTTTTGTTTTCAATGGTCATAATTTGATTTGCAACAGACTTTATAAAATGTCTATCATGGGAAACAAATAATAATGTTCTGTCATATTCATTAAGTGCTTCCTCTATCACTTCAAGGCTGGCAATATCTAGGTAATTAGTAGGCTCATCTAATATCAGCATGTTAATATCTTCTAAAAATATCTTAGCAAAAGAAACTTTCACTAATTCACCGCCACTTAATACATTTACCTTTTTATATACCGAGTCCCCTTTAAAAAGCAGTCTAGCAAGTAATAATCTTGCAAAATTTTCTGGATATATGCTTTGTTCCATAACATTTTCAATGATACTTAAATTGCTTTTTAAAATATTTAAATTCTGACTAAAGTAGCCAATTTTAGCAGACTGAGAAATTTTGATACTTTTATGATTTTCCATAATCATTTTAATTAATGTACTTTTTCCACATCCATTAGACCCAATAAGAGCTACCTTTGCCCCGTTTTCAATAATAAAGTCTGCATTTTCAAATATAATTTTATCATCAAATGATTTATTAATATTTCTGCCTTCTATTAAAATCTTACTATAAGATTTATTGGATTCTAAAATATCTAATTGAATTTTCCTTTGTTCATATGGTCTTTCCTTAGCTTCAAGATGTTTAATTCTTTTTTTGACGTTTTTTACAGCCATGTCAAGGTTTCCTTTGGCTTTTTGCCCACCCATTTTATGAAGTCTAGCCTCAGAATTTCCCATTCTCTTAGGTGGTTTTTTTATGCTTTTCTCCTTTTGTTTTATTTTATTGATAACTCCTTCAAGTCTCTTTTTTTCATTTATATATTCTTCATATTCATATTGTGCTCTTGCTTTTTCTTGCATCTTTTGCTGAACATAATCAGTATAATTGCCATTATACATTTTAATTTTCCCATTTTCAATTTCTAAAATCCTGTTGCATAACTTATCTAAAAAGCTTCTATCATGGGAAATAACAATTAATGTTCCGGCATAATCTTTAAATTTTTCTTCCATAAGCTCTATACTTTCCACATCCATGTTACTGGTGGGTTCATCTGCAAATATTATCATATTATCTTCTTCTAAAGCCGCCCCAACCTTAAATTTTGTCTTTTCGCCACCACTCATGGTCTCGTCCCAATAAGTTTTTACGCCAAATTTTGATGCCATTTCACTGCTTAAATTTTTATTATCAGGTAATTCTAATTGGGATATATATCCTGCTTTTTTGTATAGTTTCACAAATCCTTCATCTGGCTCTAACCTTTTACTCAATATGTTTATTAAAGTTGTTTTCCCTACACCATTTACACCTACAATCCCAATACAATTGCCAGAATAAATTTTAAGTTCATCTATTTCCAATATTAAACGATCACCAAAATATTTTTTAATTTTGCTGCATTCAACCAATAACATAAAAATCCTCCCTTTCTTAGAGAGGATAGCATTTTTCATATATGGCAAACTTTCATATATAATAAACAAACCTTAATGCACTGTATGAAAAACTCACTTATAATGTTATAACAGCTCACTGAAAACAACTATATAAAGCAAGCTACTTTTCGGTTATGAAAACGCTATCCACTCTTTAATTTAAATAAATGCACACCAAAAATTGAGAAAATCTCAAAATACAGAAATCCGTCTACACCAGAGACTATATATGCATCCATTTCAAATCCATTTAAAAAAGTGAATTACTTTTTCATTCCCCTTAAGTACCTTGCCCTTTCATTATTATTTTTTAAATTTAAACCTAATTATACATACTTGGTATTAATATGTCAATAGATAAACATTCAATATAAAATAAAAAAATAGAAAATTTCTTAGATGCCGTATGTGCTCATATAAAGTACAAGGAAATTCATAAAGATATACGAGATGAAATCTCCAGCCACATACTTGAACTAAAAGATGAATACCAAAAGAAGGGGTATGACAGTAAAAAAGCACTTGATATGGCAATATCAGCTATGGGCAACAGTAACGAGATAGGTAAACGTCTTAATAAGCAGCACAAGCCCAAAACAGAATGGTCACTGATTGCACTTACTGCTGTCATTGCAATCATTGGTGGTGTTGTAATGTTCATGGACGGAAGAGCTTTTTTAGTAATTGGCGGTATTCCTATTCCTAAAACAATTCCTCAAAACGCACAAAAATTTATTAAATTCAAATAACACATTTTTACGGGGCTGTTGCGCTAACTTCTCAGTACAACAGCCCCAATAATAAAATATTTAAAATATTTATAATATTTATAATATTTACTCATAAATACCATAAGTTTTATTAACATCTTGAACAAATATAATTCCATTTCCTGGTTTGTCAATTTCAAGCTTTTCTCGTATAGATGATACAATTTTTTCTGTAATATCTTTTTTAGAAAGAATCATAACCATTTCCTTTTCAGGTTCTATTTCAATATTGAACACTTTTTTAGTTTCTCTTACTCCTGCACCTCTTGCGTTCATTATTGTACCACCTTTTGAACCTGCTGCTTCTGCTGCTTCAATTACCTCTTCTGCCATTCCTCTATTGACAATAGCCATAATAATTTGATACATTGACTTATTTTCACCTCTTCCTTCCTCACTTTTTTCACATTTATAAGTTTCAGTACCTATAATACTGCATGCACTGATAGTAAAAACAATTCCATGATGAGGTTTTTCAAACTGGAATTCTTTATTTAGTTCAACTAAAGCGTGCTCTGCAGTTTTCCTATCAGTTCCAAACAAAACAATTTCCTTTCTCTCGTCATAAAGGGATAAAAACTTTGCAAGACCACTTGAAACTGTACCCCTTCCTTGAAAAACCGTACCATCAAAAACACCATGTTGCTTTGCCTTGCGCAAAACCTTACTTCCTAATCCATAATTTACAATCACATAGATCAATTCAAAAATTGGCATATCATTAAGATTAGGCATCCTTCTTTTCAACTCCTTTTTTTCTTAACTTTATAGCAAATATCAATCCTAAAACTTCTAAAGTAACAATTGGTGTCAGGGCAGCTGTAGCAATCATCCCAAAGCCATCAATCAGTACATCTGCTCCTTCAAGTGCACCTGCAGCTCCCTGTACAAAAGCTAAGATAAAGGTAGCTGTCATAGGACCAGTTGCAACTACACCAGCATCAAAAGACATTCCTACAAAAAGTTTTGGTATGAAAAACATAATTATTATACACATAGCATATCCAGGAAGCAAGTAGTGCCACAACTGAATTCCTGGCACTAAAATACGGATAATGGACAGTGCTACTGCTGAACCAGCTCCAATGGTCAGTGAAACCAATACTGCTTTTCTCTTTACATGCCCACTTGTTACATCTTCAATTTGGCGGGTCAGTATGTAAACAGCTGGTTCTGCCATTACCGTTACAAACCCTAAAACAAAAGCTACAACTATAATGTATATTTTATTATCCAACAACGCTAATTTACTGCCAATGGTTGTTCCCACATCCATAAAACCTGCATTTACTCCAACTAAGAAAATAAAAAGTCCTATAAAAGCATATAAAAATCCTGTAATTAATTTTCTTAGTTCCCTTCTTCTTAATTTAAAGAATATTTTTTGTAAAACTAGCAATATTATAACTAAGGGTAAAATTGCGATAAAACTTTCTTTTATATATTGGGGCATTATTCCTGTAAACGACTTAATTATAGAAGCTGTACTTGAAAGTTCTACATCAAGTGCAGCTACAAATTCTTCTGTTTTTGAAAATATCCCTAGAAGCATTACAGACATAGCTATGCCTGTTGCCGTAACAGCAACCAGTCCAAAACTATCTCTTTCAGATGCTTCACTATCTTTATTTAATTTTGATATACCCACAGAAATAGCCAAAATAAAGGGTACTACCAGTATTCCCGTTGTGGAAGCTGCAGCATCAAATGAAATTGCTATAAACTCCCGTGAAGAAAATATTGCAAGTATAAATAAAGCTGAGTATACAGCTATAAAAACTTTGTTTAGGGAAATTTTGTAAAAAACCCTCAACATCCCTAATGATAACATAACTGCTAAACCTATTGAAACAACAATTATTATACTTATTCCAGATATATTCCCGGAAGTAACTAAATTAACTTGATTTGCAAGAACTATTAATCCTGGCTCTGCTACCGATACAAAAAATCCAAGTATCAGCCCGGTAATTAACACTATCCATAATTTATTTGATTTAACCAGTGACGAACCTGTAAGGCTCCCTAGTGGAGTAACACCTATGTCTACTCCCAATAAAAAGATAATCAATCCAATCATTACAAATACAGAACCAATGATAAACCTAATAATTACGTTGGCGTCCATGGGGGTTATGGTAAAATGAAGTATTAACACCAGTGCTGTTATAGGAGCAACTGAAAGAAATACTTCTTTTGCTTTTGAAATAATAGCATTCAAAGACAGTCATCCTTTCTTTTTAGATAGTCATGTTTTTCTATATAAATCATGTTCTATTTGTCGATTTGTATTTTGCTGTCATTTATTATTTGCTGCATTTTATGCATTTGATTTCTTTTATATTTTTTATTGTTTTTGTATTTTTATTTGTGATATGAGCTTTTCTAAGTAAAAATCAATAAATACTCGCATTTGATAAGATTGCAGATGTAATTATATATTATATTTAAATTTAAGTCAATTTAATCTTTTTAGCTGCTAATCTAATTCAAATGCGCCTGTATAAAGTTGGTAATACTTGCCCTTTTCCTTCACAAGTTCATCATGTGTCCCCCTTTCTATAATTTTCCCTTTTTCAAGCACCATTATTACATTTGAATTTTGCACTGTTGAAAGCCTATGGGCTATTACAAACACTGTCCTTCCTTTCATCAGTGCATCCATCCCCTTTTGTACGATAGCTTCAGTCCTTGTGTCTATAGAGGACGTTGCTTCGTCTAGAATCATTACAGGGGGATCTGCCACAGCAGCTCTTGCAATGGATATAAGCTGCCTTTGTCCTTGAGAAAGTTCACTTCCATTTCCTGTAAGTACTGTATTATATCCTTCAGGAAGCATTCTTATAAATCCATCAGCATTTGCTAATTTTGCAGCTTGAATACATTCCTCATCCGTTGCATCTAGTCTCCCATATCTGATATTGTCCATAACAGTTCCTGTAAACAGATTTACATCCTGAAGAACTATTCCAAGTGACCTTCTAAGATGGGATTTTTTAATTTTATTTATATTTATGCCATCATAACGGATTTTTCCATCTGCCAAGTCATAAAACCTGTTTATGAGGTTGGTAATAGTGGTTTTCCCAGCACCTGTAGCACCAACAAATGCTACCTTTTGCCCTGGTTTTGCAAAAAGAGATATATCATGAAGTACTATTTTCTCATCATTATAACCAAAGTCCACATCATAAAACCTTACTTCACCTTTAAGGGGAGTATAAGTTACAGTTCCATCTTTATGTGGATGTTTCCATGCCCATAGATCTGTTCGGTGGTCAGTTTCCACCAGTTCTCCATTTTCATACTTTGCATTTACTAAAGTAACATACCCTTCATCTGTCTCAGGTTGCTGGTCCATAAGGGCAAATATCCTCTCGGCTCCTGCAATGGCCATAACAACTGCATTAAGTTGTTGAGACACTTGTGCAATGGGCTGAACAAAATTTCTCGAAAGTTGAAGAAATGATGCAATCATACCAAGTGTTACAACGCTTACTCCGGTAATACTTATATTAGGAACCCCATTTACAGCAAGAGCTCCACCTAGGATAGCAATAAGAACATATAATAAATACCCTAAATTCATCATAATAGGCATAAGAATATTAGCATACATATTTGCCTTAGTTGAATTGTCACAAAGCACCTGATTCTTTTTATCAAATTCATCTATAACGGCTTTTTCATGATTAAATACTTTTACAACTTTTAATCCATTTATCATCTCTTCAATATATCCGTTTAAGTCTCCAAGAGATTTTTGCTGTTCAACAAAAAACCTTCCACTTCTTCCTGCAATTTTTTTCACAATGTTAAGAAGAATAAATACAAACAAAATAACAAATCCAGTGAGCCAAAGACTTAAATACATCATAGATGCTATTACTGCTGCTATAGTTACCACAGATGAAAACAAATGAGGAAGACTCTGGGAAAGCATCTGTCTAAGTGTATCAATATCATTTGTGTAATGACTCATAAGATCTCCATGACTGTGTGAGTCAAAGTACTTAATTGGAAGTTTTTGCATCTTGGCAAACATCTGGTCTCGGATTTTTTTTAAAATACCCTGGGATATAATAACCATAGTTCTGCTGTAAAAAAACGATGCAAGTACACCAATAATATATATTCCTCCTAAAAGTAAAATAACTCTAAAAAGCTCTGAAAAATCAGGAACAGCTTCTGTTAATAGTGGGGTTATATAATCATCAATTAAAATTTTTAAAAACAATGAAGATGCTGCACCAGCAACTGCACTTATTATTATTGAAATAACAACAAAAATTAATTTTATCTTGTATTGACTCAAATAGGACAATAGCCTTTTTATTGTATCTTTATTTACGTTTTTTATATTATGGGCTCCCATACCGTGATTTCTTCCTCTTATAGGTCTAGACATTTGCCATTCCCCCTTTCACCTGTGATTCATAAACTTCTCTATAAATCTGGCTGTTTTCTAATAGTTCTTCATGTGTACCTATTTCAGTAATTTTTCCGTTATCCATTACAATAATTTTGTCAGCATCCTGAACGGAACTAACCCTTTGGGCAATAATAATTTTTGTTGTGTTAGGCAGCTCCTGGGTAAATTTCTTTTTTATAAGTGCCTCTGTTTTTGTATCAACAGCACTTGTAGAATCGTCTAAAATTATAATTTTAGGCTTTTTAAGAAGAGCTCTTGCAATAGTAAGTCTCTGCTTTTGTCCTCCTGAAACATTAGTTCCACCCTGTTCTATATATGTATCATATTTATCAGGAAACTCGTTGACAAAATCATCCGCCTGGGCTACTTTTGCCATTTTTTTAATTTCCTCATCCCTGGCATTTTCATCTCCCCATTTAAGGTTTTCTTTAATGGTACCTGAAAAAAGCACATTTTTTTGAAGTACTACAGCTACTTGATCTCTTAATACCTTTAGATCGTATTCTCTCACATCCCGTCCACCAACTTTTACTACACCCTTTGAAACATCATATAGCCTTGGAATTAACTGAATTAAAGTTGTCTTTGCTGAGCCAGTACCTCCTATTATTCCCACCGTCTCGCCACTTTCAATTTTTAGATTTATGTTTTCTAGTGTCAACTTATCAGCTTTATTGGAATAACAAAAACTTACATCCTCAAACTCAATACTTCCATCTGACACCTCAAATACTGGGTTTTCACCATTCTTAAGATTAGTTTCCTCATTTATTATTTCAACTATTCTCTCTGCCGAAGCTCTAGATATAGTTATCATTACAAATACCATTGAAAGCATCATAAGGCTTATGAGAATCTGCATAACATATATCATAAGACTCATAAGCTGGCCTGTTGTAAGTCCTAACGCTGCATTATTGCCTGATGCCACTATAGCCTTAGCCCCAAACCAAGACAAAAGAAGCATTGAACCAAACATACAAAACTGAATAAGGGGCATGTTAAATACCAGAATTTTTTCTGCTTTTGTAAACCTATCGTATATTTCTTTTGATATATCTGAAAACTTCTTTATCTCGTAATCTTCTCTTACAAATGCCTTTACAACTCTTATTCCTCTTAAATTTTCCTGAACCACATTATTAAGCTTGTCATAAGTTTTAAATACCTTTCTAAATATAGGATGGGCATTTTTTATTATAAGAAAAAGCCCTATTGCTAATATGGGTATAGCACCTAAAAATATCATAGAAAGCTCTTTGTTTATTCTAAAAGCTGCAAACAAAGTAAACACCAGCATAATAGGACTTCTTGCAGCCGCTCTTATAATCATTTGATATGAGTTTTGCACATTTGAAACGTCTGTTGTCAACCTTGTAATGATGCTAGATGTTGAAAACTTATCAATATTTGAAAAAGAAAATTTTTGAACATTATAAAACATATCCTGTCTTAAATTCTTTGCAAATCCAGCAGATGCCTGGGCTGCTGTTTTCCCTGCCAGTGCTCCAAATACTAAAGCCATAAAAGCTGATAACAGTAAAAATGTTCCCAGCTTTAAAATCACATTCATATTTCCTGCATCAATTCCCTGGTCAACTAAATTTGCCATTATAAAAGGAATTATAACTTCAAATAAAACTTCAAGCATTACAAAAACAGGTGTAAGTATTGAGGTTTTTTTGTATTCTCTTATACTTTTTGCCAAAGTTTTTATCATTCTGTACTACCTCCCATATTGCTTTTCATTCTCTCTAAATAAGAAAACAGTGTTTCTTTTTCTTTTTGTGAAAAGCCCTCCATAAGCCTTGTCTCAACATCTCTAAGGTCCTCCACTATGCCTTGGTAAATATCCTTCGCCTTTTTTGTTAAAACCAGTTTTTTTAGCCTTGCGTCTGAATCAACGCTTTGTCTTTTAACAAGTCCCTTTTGTTCCATAACTTTTAGCACCCTTGATATAGTTGACCTTGTTATGGTAAACTTTTCTTCTAAATCTCTCTGAAATACATCTCTATTTTCATTTTGATACAAATATGCTATAATCCATCCATTTACACCAGTTATCCTCTGTGCATATTGAAAATGGTGTGAATTTTCTATATACCTCTTAATAAGATTGGTCAAAGAACGGATTTCCATTCCTATAGATTTCTGCTTCATATTTACCTCCAAAAGTAAATAAGTTAGGATACTAAATGTCTTAAAAAAAATAATGTTGCATATCAATTAGTTTGACATACAACATTATAAATTGATTATTTTTATCTGTCAATTAAATATTTTAATATTTTTAAATCTTGACCACACTCATGTTTATATTATAATAAGCATATATGGAAAAACTGAGTTTAATAAGATATCTTGTGCTAAAAAAGATAATTTAAAATTTATTTTAAAAAAGGAAATACCAAAATGACTCTAACAGTTTTATTAATTATAATTTATTTAGCCTTTATTAGCCTGGGGCTGCCTGATTCACTCCTAGGTTCAGCCTGGCCATCAATGTATCCAAATATGAAAGTTCCCATTTCATATGCAGGTATTGTTTCTATGATTATATCTGGAGGAACTATAATATCAAGTCTATTTAGTGATAGATTTATTAGAAAATTCGGAACTGGTTTAGTTACTTCCATAAGTACATTAATGACAGCATTGGCACTGTTGGGATTTTCTTTTAGCAATAAATTTTATATGCTCTGCATTTTTGCAATTCCCTTAGGACTTGGAGCAGGAGCAATAGATGCTGCTCTTAATAATTTTGTTGCATTTCACTATAAAGCAAAACATATGAGCTGGCTTCACTGTTTTTGGGGTGTTGGTGCTATGACTGGACCTATTATAATGTCTTATTTTCTGACACAAGGTTATATATTCCAACTTGGCTACCGTACCGTTGCAATTATTCAGTTTTCTTTAACTGCAATACTAATTGCCACATTTCCTTTTTGGAAAAAAGTAGAACACCTAAGTACAACTCAATTGGAAAAGGGGAAATCTACAAAAGAAGATAAAAGCCAGGAAATTATAAGCAAAAAAGAACTTTTAAAGCTGCCAGGAGTAAGGCAGGCATTAATAGCTTTTTTTTGCTACTGCGCCATAGAGTCAACACTAGGACTTTGGGGAAGCAGTTTTGCAGTTATTGCTCATGGACTTCAGACAGATACAGCGGCAAGATGGGCATCTCTTTTCTATTTTGGCATTACCTTTGGCAGGTTTTTATCAGGATTTGTCACACTTAAACTAAATAACAGACAAATGGTTCTTTTAGGAGAGGCTTTAATTGCAGCTGGAATAGTTATGATTATGCTGCCATTTGGAAAAGTTAGTTCTTTAATGGGCTTTGTACTTGCAGGAGTGGGCTGTGCACCTATTTTCCCAAGCTTGTTACATGAAACTCCAGAAAACTTTGGTTCAAAACACTCCCAATCTGTCATGGGGGTACAAATGGCCAGTGCATATATTGGAACTACTTTTATTCCTCCCCTTTTTGGTGTTTTAGCATCAAAAACAAGTTTTTTACTCCTCCCATTCTTTACCAGTGTTATTCTTGTGCTTATGTTTATAATGGTACAGCTTTTAAATAAAAAAGTAGATGCACAAAATAAATGACAAAGTTACAAGAAAAATTTTGCACAAATTTTTCTTGTTTTTATATACTGATATTAGGATCTAAAATTGTATAAGGATAAATATTTATATGTTTAATTACAATCCAAATAATTTTGGAAGCAATTATATTGATGTCAGAAACAATTTAATTATTGACACTCAATTTGGAGATGTTAATGGGGATAAATTTCCTGATATTGTTTATTTAATAGGTAACAAAAACCAAAATCCATTTTATGAAAATATAAAAATAGTAATAGAAGATGGAAGAACAAAATATCCATATGTTGTCCCCCTTTTACCTGACTATGACAGGGCATATGACCCATGGGTTATTCTTACAGACTTTGTTGGCAACAGAGTTGAAGATATTTTTATAAGTCTTCCCACTGGTGGAAGTGGAGGGTTAACAGAATATTACATAGTTACATTTTTAAATAATCGTGCTGCATATATCTTAACACCAAATTGGTACAGCACTGTAAATAATACACTTGGATTTGAAGTTATTTATAAGGATTATTACAAGGTAGAGGTTGTAAGTAAAAAACTAGACAAAAGCTTTATCATTGATGTAAGTAGTAGAAAAGATTTTTATGAAGGAACTGTATACAACAAAGTACATAAACTTATAAAACCTTTAAAAGGATTTATATTAGACCCTACCTTTAGCTATCCTATAAAGTTAAACGGCAATGAGCCAACAACTTTAATGGTATTACAAGATATTGCTGGAACAAGTCATGCTGACAGCTTAGGTACTCTTGTGACATACTGGTCATATTCACAAATTGACTTAACCTGGAAACTCAATGCTAGCTTGATAGGTGTACAAATCTAAAAATTTAGTTTTTCTAAAAAACAGGGCTGCCAGACTAATTTCTCAGTAACAGCAGCCCTGTTTTATACTATTTTTTCTTAATGTTTGAAAATAGGATATATTGTATTAAAATTTATATGCTAAGTCCTAGTTTAGCACCTTCATAAATGGCGTCTGTAATATCACCAGGTTTGTTGGCATCCCCAATGACATGTGTCTTTTTCCCAGCTTCTTTCATTGTCTTTTCCAAAGGATTATGAGATTTCACACCTGCTGCTAATATAATGGTATCAAATCCACTTAATGTTTCCTCAATCCCTTCTTTTTCTACTACTACCCTGTCTTTAGAAAGAGCTTTTACTTTTGTTTTTGTTAACATATTGACACCGTATTTTTTTAACCTCTCAATAAGTAAAAAACGCACATCCTGATGTTCTTCCTGAGCAATTGCATCCTTCATTTCTACAATGGTCACCTGGCGGTTTTGATTTGCAAGCATTTCTCCTGTCTCTGCACCAACCTGCCCTCCACCAATGATTATTACCCTGTCACCTGCCAATTTTCTTCCTGCAAGTATATCAATTGCCTGTACAACATCTGCTTCTTCTATACCTTCTAATGGCGGAGAAATTGGTTCACCACCTGTAGCCAACACAACTTCATTAAAATCTGCAACAGTTTGTAAATTTGCTTCTTCACCAAATTTATAAGTAACACCATATTTTTTTCCTAATGTTATATAAGTTTGAACAGCTTTTAAAAGTTCCTGCTTATATGGTGGTCTTGCACCAAAGGCAATTTGTCCTCCAGGTACATCTGCTTTGTCAAAAACTGTAACACAATGGCCACGTTTTGCAGCTACCCAGGCAGTTTCAAGGCCGGCAGGACCTGCACCTATAATAGCTATTTTCTTTTTCACCTCTGGAGGGTTAAACTTCATAATCCCCTCTTTTCCTGTGAATGGATTATATGTGCAAGAAGCTCCTGTATCCCATTCATCCCTGCCTCCTGCCTCTGCACATCTTTGGAGACAGGCCACACAAGGAATTATCTCGTCAATTCGGTTTTCTTTTACCTTGTTTGGAAATTCAGGATCTGCCAAAGAAGGTCTTCCTAAAGATACAAGATCGGCTGAACCTGAACTAATAATGTCCTCTGCAACATATGGATCTACAATTCTTCCTGTCACAATAACTGGAACTTTAAGAACTTCTTTAATAAATGCCGAATTTGAAGCGTTAAATCCAGGAGGTAGTGCTTGAGGAGCCAGTGTTTTGTAACTTGTTCCATATGCGCCACCAATAGAGACACTAATTACATCAGCTCCAGCTTCCTCTAACATTTTAGCTGCTTTTCTAGCTTCCCTTACACTCCAGCTGTCATGTTCTGATTCCTCTGCACTGATTCTAATACTAACAGGAAAGTCCTTGCCACAATTTTCCTTGATTTTCTTTATGATTTCTGTAGGAAATCTCATACGATTGTGAAAATGTCCGCCAAATTCATCTAAGCGTTTGTTTGAGTATGGAGACATAAATTGTGCAATCATGTATTGATGTGCACCATGAAGCTCCACCCCATCGTATCCTGCTTCTTTTGCTCTAACAGCTGCATCAACAAATTTTTTAATTAATTGATAAACTTCTTCAGTACTTAGTTCTCTAGGGATTTCTTTATTGGCAGGACTTGCTACAGAAGATGGGGCAACAGGCTGATTACCAGTAACCATGGAGTAGGAAAGGCGACCTGCATGATGCAATTGACAAAAGATCACCCCGTCATTTTTATGAATCTCTTGAGTTAATCTTTTGTGTCCTTCAATAAAAGAATCATCCCAAATTCCCAATTGACCGGGAAGAGCCATTCCTACAGGGTCCACACATGTAAATTCTGTAACAATTAAACCATAGCCTCCTTTGGCTCTGGCTGTGTAGTAATCAATTGTACGCTGGGAAACTTGTCCATTGGATTCTCCTAAATGTGATCCCATGGCTGGAACGATATAGCGATTTTTCAACTCTACTGTTCCAATTTTTATGGGGGATAAGGATTTAGAAAAGTTCATCTTATCTCTCCTATTCTAAATTATAATTATAATTTAGTATTTCCCGATATTTATCTAATTCAAACGGAATTTTTTAGATAATAGATTATATTCCTTTAATCATTTTCTTTTAAGTTAATTGTAATGTCAAATTCTCCAATTGGAGTGGATAAAGGTAATAGCAAAGCCTTTTCCTTCTCTATAGGAGAAGACTTGTACTCACCTATAAAAATTTGGGGGGGAGTAATATCACAGGTTAAATTTTGCTCTGATAAAAATATAAATGCATTTCCTCCAATGATATTTGCTATTTCACCTAAAGCTGAAGTGGTAAACTTGTCTATTTTATCCATTTCCATACCAGACATGATTTTCACCAATTCCAAAGTCATTTCTTTAGGGAAGCTAAACAAAATTGAGCCTTTTAAATCTCCCTTCACTCCAAGTTTAACATTTGCATCCTTATCGTTTGCCAGCTCTTCTATTAACTTTAATTCACCCCTCTTAGGTTCTATATCAACTAATAGTTGAAAAACTTCCTTTGTTGCTTTATAAAAGGAGTTTATATATTCTGCTTTCATTTATATTTGCCCTCCTTTACTTTTTACATATTCTCCGATTTTCTGATCCATATTTCCAACATGCATAATAAGCCAAGCCATGAGTCTGCCACCAAATTCTTGTATCTTTTCTTCAGTAAAACCTTCTTCTTCAAAAATCTTCACGTAATTATCTATACCTTCTTTAAATTTAGCATGTGCTTCTTTGTGTATTTCAATGTCAGGATAATTAATTTGTTCTTGATAAATCTCTTCTTCATTAAAATGGTCTATTACATAATCTTTCATAAATAGCATTGTCTCTTTTACTTTATCAAGTCTAGCATTCCAATCTTCTTCGCCTCTAATAGTTCTAGTAAAATCTGACACGCGTCTAAAAAGTTCTTCATGCTGCTTATCAATTAGCTCTACGCCTATTTTATACTTGTCTTTCCACATCATTTTAATCCCTCGTTTCCTATTATAATTTATTTCACACTTTTTAATTTACCTTTTAACACTTCTAAAAATACGGTATAATGTTCTTTATCACATTATTTTTCGGTAATTATGATAAATATCTTTAGATAAAAAAATTTTTACCTGGAAGTGATTTATAATGAGCAGTTTTTTAAATGAAAGAAAAATAATTTCTTGTGTTAAAAAAGCAATTGAAGATTTTAATATGATAGAAGATGGAGATAAAATAGCTGTAGGTATATCTGGAAAGGACAGCATTACTTTACTTATATCTTTAAAGCGGCTTCAGACATTTTTAAATAAAAATTTTTCTATAGAAGCAGTTACCCTTACACTAGGAATAGGTAAGTACAATTTGGATTATATAAAAAAGCTATGTGAAAATCTTGAAATTAATTATACAATAGAAGAAACTCTAATAGGAAAAATTGTATTTGAAGAGAGAAAAGAAAAAAATCCATGTTCCCTTTGTGCAAATATGAGGCGAGGAGCTTTAAATAATACAGCTAAAAAATTAGGATGCAATAAAGTTGCTCTTGGCCATCACAGGGATGACCTGATAGAAACCCTAATGCTTAACATTTTATTTGAGGGAAAAATCTCTACCTTTTCACCTGTTACATACTTAAGCAGAAAAGAATTGAATGTAATAAGACCTTTGATTTATACCCCAGAAGAAGAAATAAAAAAGTTCATAAGTGCCAATAGCATTACAAACATTAAAAATCCATGCCAAGTGGATGGAAAAACAAAGCGCCAATATATTAAAAATCTTTTAAAAGAAATATGTGAGGACAATAAATACATAAATGAAAATATTTTTGGTGCAATATTGCGCTCGGAAATTGATGGATGGAAGATTTGAAGTTTGAAATGTTAAGTTTATCCAGTTTAATTTTCATTGACAAAAAGCTATTTAAACAATTATAATAAGGATATCGGTTAAGTTTCTTAAATGTTTAATGCCTTTTGAAAATTCTGTTGTTAAACAATACACCTAAGGAGTGGATCATATTGAAGGACATAATGGTAGATCAATTCCAATTCACCGTTGGAGAACTTTTAATACGAAACAAAAGCATTCTAGATCTTATTACTAAATTTCAAGATTCAAATGCTAGAGTTAATCGTGGCATCATTAAATCTATTACACAATGTGGCTGTATGAAAGTTAATGCTGAAAAACAAGTTAGCTTTATTGAGGCTGATTTTGACCAAGTTAGAAATTTAATGAATACTCATTTAGAGGGTGAACTTTGCGAAACTTGTAGAGACTATATTGAAAAAGATATTGGAAGAAATCTATTTTACTTAGCCTCAATATGTAACACTCTTGATTTGAATTTATATGACATTATAATAAAAGAGCTTGACAGAGTAAAGATGCTGGGAAAATATAATTTAAGGTAAGGGCTACATTTTTTTAGCGTTTAAAAATAGCTGTCCCTGGACTCTTCGCAGTCCTTCTTTAATTAACCTTGCCCTTACTTCTCCAATTCCTTCAACATCATCAAGTTCCTCAATTGATGCATTTAAAATTCCTTGAAAATTTAAAAATTTATCAACTAAATTTCTCGTTACCGTTATAGGAACTTTAGGGATTTTACTCAGCAATCTGTATCCTTTAGGGTATATGGCTGTCTCAAAGGCATCAAAATTACCATTATAACCTAGAAGCTTGTGTATTTTTCCAATCTCCACAAGCTCATCAAAAGAAAGTGACCTTAAATTTTTCTGAATTTCTTTTGCCGTCATATCTTCTCTTTCCATATAATCCTCAATTATTAATACTTCATCATTGTCAATGTTGGCTAATAACTCCTCTAGCTGCATGCTTATAAGCCTTCCTTCATTTCCTAATTCACAAATATACCTGTCAATTTCAGAAGCAACCCTAAATACCATTTCTGTCCTCTGAATTACAAAAGCAACATCGTTTAGTGTTACAATGTTTTCAAATTCAAGAACACTTAAATTATTAACAGCTCTATCTAAAACTGCTTTATATTTTTCCAGTGTCTGCATAGCCTGATTAGCTTTGTTTAAAATAACTGATGTGTCTTTTAAAATATATTTTATAGAACCTTTATATATTGTAATAACATTCCTTCTTTGTGATATACTTATAACAGTCTCACCTGTTTGTTTTGCCACTCTATGTGCTGCTTTATGCCTTGTTCCTGTTTCATCAGTAATTATTTTAGGGTCAGGAATAAGCAGTGTGTTTGCATATAATAATTTTTTTAAATCTCTGCTTAGTACAATTGCACCATCCATTTTTGCAAGTTCATATAAATGGGCAGGAGAATATTCCTTGTTAATGAAAAAACCACCATCTATAAGACTCATAATTTCTGGCGAATCCCCTATAACAATCAAAGCACCAGTCCTGGCTTTTAAAATGTTTTCTAAGCCATCTCTTAAAGCTGTGCCTGGAGCAAGTATTTTTAATAGCTCAAGTAATTTTTCGTCTTTTACATTCTCCATATAACATACCCCTTCGGAAAATCCTTGATTAATATTACAATAAGAACAATAAGTTTAAATATTTTAAAGAAATAACATTCTACTGCAAAATTATACTCAATGCTTCCTGCACATTTTCCACACCTACAATATCTATATTATTGACTTCTTTCATGTTCTTAATAGCATCTACATTTCCAAGAGGAACTATGCATTTTTTAAAACCTATTCTCATAGCCTCCATCACTCTCTTATCTGCCTGGTTAACAGCTCTAACTTCACCTGTTAACCCCACTTCCCCAATTAAAACAGTATTTATATCCACAGGAACATTTCTAAAACTAGATGCAATGGCTGCAACAATCCCCAAATCACATGCTGGTTCGTCAATTTTAAGCCCACCTACAACATTAACATATGCATCAAAATTATGAAGTTGCATGCCTACTCTTTTTTCAAGAACTGCTATCAATAATGTAATTCTATTGTAGTCAACCCCTGTAGCCATTCTCCTGGGCATTCCAAAGCTTGTTGGACACACAAGTGCCTGTATCTCCATAAGCATAGGACGTGTTCCTTCTAAGCTGGATACTACAACTGATCCAGGTACATTTTCAGGTCTTCCAGAAATCATAATCTTAGACGGGTTATCTACCTCAACAAGTCCCACATCTTTCATTTCAAATATCCCTATTTCATTTGTAGAGCCAAATCTGTTTTTTACAGCCCTTAAAATTCTATAGCTTAAATGTCTCTCTCCTTCAAAGTACAACACCGTGTCCACCATATGCTCTAAAACCCTTGGACCTGCAATGGAACCTTCTTTTGTCACATGACCAACAATAATTACTGCTATATTCATGCTTTTAGCAATTCTCATAAGACCAGCAGTAATATCTCTAACCTGGCTTATACTCCCTGGTGCTGTGGATAATTCTTCATTAAACATAGTTTGTATTGAATCAACAATTATTAAATTGGGCTTTTCTTTCTCACATAATGAATGAACAATTTTAAAATTAGTTTCAGATACCATCAATAAATTTGAATTGCTTACACCTAATCTATCGGCTCTTATCTTAATTTGCTTTATAGATTCCTCTCCAGAAATATATATAATTTTGGGGTCTTCTTTGATTTTATCACATATTTGTAATAGTAGAGTTGATTTTCCAATACCCGGGTCTCCTCCTACAAGTATGAGAGAACCTTTTACTATCCCACCACCAAGGACTCTGTCCATTTCTTTCATACCTGTTTTATATCTATCTTCCTTTTCAACTTTAACATCATTTATATTTATAAGCTTTATATCAGATAAAAGAGCTGCCTGGCTTTTTTTGTCTGCTGTTTGTTGCATTTCTTCTGTAAAAGTATTCCATTCGTTGCATCCTGGGCACTTTCCCAACCACCCTCTAGATTCATAGCCACAATTTTGACAAATAAAAAATGTTTTTTTCTTTGGCATATTTTTTCTAGCCATCCTTTCCCTATTGGTATGTACTTTTTATAGCATAACATAACATATTTAAAAATCAAATATCATAAATATTTTCTTTTATTAAGTACAAAATAATAAAGAAATTTAAGACGATATAAATGATTAATTGGAGGAGTAAAATGTTATCACAAATAAACAGTGTGATTTTTCATACAACACAGCTAATACAGGTGATAATATTTACCGCAGGATGTTATTTTTTTGGAATATCTATTTTTGGCTGGTTAAACGGTAAGAGGTATCAAAACAAAGTTTTTTTCCCTAACAAAAGGTTTGCACTGATTGTAGCTGCCCACAATGAAGAAAAAGTAATAACACATATAATTGACAGCCTTTTTAAGCAGAATTATCCTAGAAATTTATTTGATGTGTTTGTCATTGCTGATAATTGTACTGATAAAACAGCAGAAATAGCAGAAAAATATGGTGCTATTGTGTACAAAAGATTTAATTCCACCTTAAAGGGAAAAGGACACGCATTAGAGTGGATGTTTGAAAAAATATTTGAAATGGACAAAAAGTATGATGCCATATGTGTTTTTGATGCAGACAACCTTGTTTCATCTAATTTTTTATTGGAAATGAACAAACAGCTATGCAGAGGCCATAAAGTTATACAAGGATATATAGACAGCAAAAACCCCTATGATTCTTGGATAACATGTTCATATTCCATTGCTTTTTGGCTGTCTAATAGAATATTCCAGCTTCCCAGATACTACTTAGGACTAAGCTGTGGTCTTTGTGGTACAGGTTTTTGTATAGATATTGATGTTTTAAAAAAAATAGGCTGGGGTGCTACATGCCTTACAGAAGATTTGGAATTTACAATGAAGCTTGTACTAAAGGACATGAAAGTTGCATGGGCTCATAATGCAGTGGTGTATGATGAAAAACCATTGACATTAAAACAATCCTGGAATCAAAGAAAAAGGTGGATGCAGGGACATGCTGATTGCACAAGCAGGTTTTTAGGACCACTTTTTAAAAAAGCTTTTAAAAATGGAGATCTTATATCCTTTGATTGTGCCATATATATGTTCCAGCCTATAAGGTTAATATTTATAGGTCTTATAACAATAATGATGTGGGTACAAATAGTTTTTCCCGAATCTCCTTTTTATACATTAAAGTATTTGTTTCCTGCAGAGGTTTGGTCCATATTTGTCATACTACAATTTTTATACGGTCCCATTATAATTTTGGCAGAAAAGAAATTCAGTCCGAAAGTGCTGCTGGGATTTTTGATTTATCCATTTTACTGCCTCACATGGATTCCCATTACCATACAGGGCTTTTTAACAAAGAATAATAAAGACTGGAGTCACACTCACCATACAAGAGAAATCAGCATTAGTGATTTAGAAAAGGCATAAAACCAGATGGATTGTAAGTACATTTTTTCTTACAATCCTTTTTGTTTTTGTAACTATATAAAGCATTTTTATCTTGGTAATTTAAAATAGTATTGTTGGGAATCTGTAGCTATTGTTGATTATTTTTTTCTTTTTCATTAAAATTAAATATAGATTAAACTTTAAGGTAGGACGTTTTTATGCAAAAAGTAATTTTTCTTGTTGATATGAATGCTTTTTATATAAGTTGTGAAATGACAAGAAATTCTTCTCTTGTTGGAAAACCTTCTGCTGTTGCTGGAAACCCAAAAAAACGAACTGGAATTATTTTGGCAGCAAACTATGAAGCCAGAGCCTTTGGGGTAAAAACAGCAATGGTTGTTCATGAAGCCCTAAAACTTTGTCCTAATATTCAATTAGTACCACCAGATCACGATTTTTACGAATTTAAATCCAAACAGGTGATGTCCATGCTGTCAAATTACTCTCCTATTGTTGAGCAAAACAGTATTGACGAAGCATGGTTAGATATGACTGGTATGGAAGAATTACTGGGTTCTCCACAAAAATCAGCCAAGAAAATTATGAACGAAATTAAAAATGTTCTTGGACTTTGGTGTTCAATAGGTATTTCTGAAAACAAATTTCTTGCTAAAATGGCATCAGAATTAAAAAAACCCCTTGGCATTACTGAACTTTGGAAAAAAGATGTAGAAACTAAACTTTGGCCTCTGCCTGTAGGAAAAATGTATGGGGTAGGAAAAAAGACTGCCTGTTTACTCAACCAAATGGGAATACAAACTATCGGTGAACTTGCCAGATATGATAGAAAACAACTTGTTAAAGCCTTAGGTAAACACGGGAATGAGATTTATTTACATGCCAACGGTCATGACACATCTACAATAAAACCTAATACAGCCAAAGACATGAAATCAATAGGACGTTCAACAACACTGCCTCAGGATATTAGCGATATTGAAAAGGCAAAATTGATTTTGTTGGAACTCTCCGAAGATGTAGGTATGACAGCAAGAAAATATGAAAAAAAAGGCCGTACTGTACAAATAACCTTAAAATACACCGACTTTAAAGTTATCACCAGACAGACCACAATATCCCCCACCTGTTCAACCAACGATATTTATCTAGCAGGGTGCAATTTACTTGAAAAGAACTGGAACAGATTACGTCCTGTCAGATTAATCGGAATCAGTATATCGGGATTTGATGAAAACTGTACTGAAGGCCAACTATCACTTTTTGACCTTTTAGATAATGATATATTAGAGGATAATATAAAAAATAATAAATTTGAACGTATTGATAAAGCTATAGATGAAATACGAGCTAAATTCGGTACGGACAAAATAAGCCGTGCAGTACTGGTGCAAAAAAACATAAATGAAGATTTTTAAAACTTCTCTTCTGTCCAGAAAATACAATTTATACTTTTTACTGTAGTAATATACTTACAATTTCATTATTGGTACCCACACGCATTGGCGGTCCCCAAGTAGATACTCCAGAAGTAACTATAAAATGAGGGCTGTCAGCATCCCTTTGGTAATGTCCATAGTCCACAGTAAATATTGCATTTGTTATAAAGTTAAAGGGAAACAGCTGACCTTTGTGTGTGTGACCGGACAGCACCAAATCAATTTCCCTGCCATATTGCTGAGTGTTTGACGGAGTATGATCCATAACTATAATGGGCATATTTATATCTAATGAAGTTAAAATTTCAGAGATATCTTTTTTTCTACTTAACTCCCCATAGCCTCCAATTGGTGACGGGTCTAACCTTCCAACTAAAACCAACCTCTCATCAATAACTACATATTCATCATTGAGGAGATTTATATTGCTTCTTTCAAGAAAACCAATCATTTCATTAAGGGTTTTTCCGCCATCATGATTGCCTAAAACAGCATATACGCCATATGTGGCTTTAATGCTTCTAAAAAGTTCCTCTGCCCTGTCCGGATTACGTATAAGATTATAATTATCATTAAAAATATCTCCTACCATACATACAATATCAGGTTTTAAATTATTGATACCATGGACTATATCCCCAAGGAGTTTTTCAGAATTTATACTTCCTAAATGTAAGTCGCTTATTAGAACTATTTTCATATCATTTTCCAATGAAAATTTTTTCATTTCAATATTATAGGAAGTATACTTAATTTGATTTGCATTATATATACCATATCCAACCACTCCAACTGTCAATAAAACCACTATTAAACTTCTATAAAAAGCAATACTTTGAAACATAGTAGTTGGAAGTATTTTGAATATTTTTGCCAAAAATATAACTAAATCAGATACAAGAAAAAGCAATAACAGATATACAAAAACACCCATCCAATGGTAGCTTATCCAACTCATTACCTTTTTAACATCTAAAGGCAGTGGTAAAATAGCAATAAACACAGATAGGGCAATTAATGTTATTACTATTGTATATACTTTTATATTGATATTCCGAAAAAGATGGTTAAGTCCCTGAAATATCCTTTTCCCTATATAATAGTTTGCTCCTCCGTAGAGAGAAAATACAAATATAATAAAAAAAACAATTCCTAATCGCTTCATTTAATACCCTCTTTCTGCAAAAAGAGCTTCCTAGGAAATACCATCAATTTTTTAATAAGTCTATTATTTAGAAAATCAAAAGAGAACAACTAACTTTAAAAATGCTTCCTTAAGTTTTCCATAGAAAACACCAAACCAATAAAAACGGCAATTAAATAAAACAATACACTTTTAAAACCAAGTGAGTCAATTAAAATCTTAAATCCCCCTGATAAACCTAAAATACTTAAAGAATTAAAAAAACCTATTCCAAGAGTTTTACCAAAATAACTATATATAAATATTAAATTCGCAAAAACACAGCTAAATAAAGTTAAAAATGAACCTAAAATTCCAAATTTGATGCCTTTTCCTTTTCCTAAAAGTCTAATGCTGCTCCCTACAAGAAATGCTGTTAAAAATATCATTATAACAAATTGACGATTTGTCAAATATGTTATAAAACTCATTAATATCGAACAGATAAACGCCACAGCTGTTCCACTAACAAGTGCTAAAAAAAAGTTAGACTCTTTATCCCCATAAGAATTTGCTGTTTGATTACTTAAGTCATTCATCAACTGAATTTCATCATTATTATAATTATCATTATTGTAATTATCATTATTAATATCATTATTATAATTATTCATACACAGTTCTCCTAACTATAAATATTGATTAATAAATTTACTGATGATTAATTTTATCATAAATTTTTGTCAACAGCAAGAAAAACCATTTCTTTTTTGTGTTATTACTTTCTTTAAATTGACATTTTAAAATATATATTGACCTTTTGCGTCATATTTCTTTATAATTTAAATAATTGAAAGATTAAAAAATTTTATATAAAAAATTTAGAAAGGGTCTTAAAATGTATTTTAAAAACTTAAGTAAATTTATTATATTGCCTTTATTTTCAGCTATTGTAGCACTGTCAATTGGAGTGTATTCAAATGAAAAAGAAAGTCAAAATGAAAAAGTTCCTTTAGATCGGCTTATTGCCCATGCAGGTGGAGAAGTTTACGGGATTAGAATTACCAATTCCCTTCAGGCTCTTGATAATTCATATGAAAAAGGCTTTCGGTTTTTTGAGCTGGATTTTGAATGGACTTCAGATGGAGTTCCTGTGATTCTTCATGACTGGGGAAATGCAAATTGGTTTTTTAACATAAAATATTCAACAAAAGCCCACACCTATAAAGAGTTTAAAAATTTAAAGCCCATACTGGGATTGAAAATAATGGATTTAAAAGACCTTTCCAACTGGCTGGAAAACCATAAAGACGCCTATATAATCACCGATGTAAAAAGTGAAAACATAAAACTTTTGCAGCTTTTAGAAGATGATTATCCTAATATAAAAAACCAGATTATCCCACAGATATATTCTTTTGACCAATATGATAAAGTAAAAAATCTTGGCTATTCCAATATAATATTGACCCTTTACAAATTGGAAGCAACAGATGAAGAAATATTAAATTTTTGCAAAGAGACTGATTTACTTGCGGTTACAATGTATGAATCAAAAGGTTTTACGGATTTGCCAAAAAAACTTTCGGAAATAGGGATTAAATCATATGTCCATACAATAAATGATTACAATGTATATGTAAAACTCAGGGATAATGGTGTATTTGGCGTTTATACCGACTATTTTCAGCCAAATAACTGGGTTGAGTAAGTTTTAATGTGTTTCTAAAATGATAGATTAGTGCTATTTTACCATACACCGGCGTATTTTTCACCCACACCACTTCTTCCCCTAAAAATCCTTCCCCACCATAAAAAGTATCCATGTAATGTATTTTTATTATACTGTAAAAAACTCCTGTATTGAATTATTGCTTTCCTTAACATTCTTAATCGGGTAGGAGGTAAATAATTATTTTATTTACCGACCTCCCACACCACCGTACGTACGGTTCTCGTATACGGCGGTTTCATAGTTTACACTCTAACTTCAAGGTAATATTTAAGAAGACTTAAAT
>FZPS01000200.1_pt49 | contig 32470 bp, 32 predicted proteins | sample 1817821 | NCBI WGS metagenome assembly FZPS01 (sample SAMEA104158645, study PRJEB21678) | metagenome | place: Germany | collected 2015-04-21
ATGCGACTTTTCATTGGCGAAATTCCTAATCCACAAAAGTTATATGCGCTTATTAATAAATTAAACACTAAATTACTCTATGCCAAAGTTGTTTTAGATGAAGAGGAAGATAACACATTAATTTTAGAACACGACTTTAACGCTGCAAGTGTGGAACAATTAAGTGAATCGATTTATGACTTTCTCGTTGATGTTGTCGATGAAGATGTTTCACCATTAATCGAAGAATTATTAAAAGAAATTCGTGATTAAAACACTATAAAAATATTCGAAAAGTTCAAAAACGTGATATTTTGCCATTTAAAAAGTTCAAAAACGTGATTTAACACTTATTTTTATTATTGTTGGACATTTTTATGGCTTTTATTTTTATTTATTAGATACACGATTAACAGCATTAACATTGTTGCACATAAGTACCCTGCACTATCGATAATAACATCAGTAATAGTACCTGCTCGTCCTGGAACAAAAAGCTGAATAAATTCACTAAGAGCAGCAATAAAAACACCAGTAATAAGAGAAAGCACTGTTATTAACCTAGTGCTTTTTTTATCTTTTAAAAATAAGTAAAAAGTGAAAAATCCAAAGATCCCGTCGATAAAGAATAAGAAGAAGTGACCAACTGCTTTTCGAACAAAGCCGTGGAAGTCACTAAAATTATCATCATTAATAAAGGGTCGCGGAATAATTTTAATACTAAAAGATGCGCTGATAGTAGGGTCGGCAACACTTGTCGCGCTAATAGTAACAACGCCTTCTTTTAAAGCAACAATAGTGCCAAACATGTTCCCAGTTGATACGCGCGCAATACTGTTATCACTTGAAGTAAAAATAACACGCTTATCAGTCACACTTAACGATTCTTTCGCTAAGGAATGATTTAAGTCATAACCGACATTTACCCGCTGACCAGTAATTAATTCAGTTGGAACATTAGTAAAATTAACAGAAGTTGGCATCACATTATTAACGATAATATCTTTTGTGGCCCTGATTGCAAAGTTACTATTTAAGTAAGCAGTAATTGTAGCGGTACCTTTTATTTTAGGTGTCTTAATAAAGTAATTATCATCTTCTTTAATAACAGTAGCAACAATGTCATTACTTGATACAAAAGTTAGTGATGGATCAGTAACATTTTCCACGTCAAATGTATAATTTAGGGGGATTTTGTCGTAAACATAAGCGATTTCATCAAATTCTAAAGTAATTGAAGTTGGCGATATTAGCGGTGTATCATTACTCTTCACACTCACCTTAAATTTTCGGTCGTCACCAACAACACCAACATAAGTTTCGCCAACGCTAATCCCTTTAATAACACCGTACTTATTAATAGTTGCAACACTTTCGTCTTCACTAAAGAAAGTGAGTTTACGAACATCATATTCATTAGCGACACTTTCATCAACACTAACTTCAAGTTGTGTAGTAGTGTCAATAGTAATCCTATCTTTAGTAAGAGCGACTTCGTATTCAGGGGGCGCAACTTTTTCGTGAATAGTGACATAAAAACTAATGCGATGCAGCGGACTATTAGTCATAGCGGTGACTAATACATTTTCACTTAGTGCGCGCGCTTCTAAGTAACCACCCGGATAAACTTCAAGCGCACTACTATCACTACTTGTCCAATTTACCCCTTTATCCGTAGCATTTTCTGGTAATACAGTTGCAGTGATGCGTCTAGTGATGCCTAGCGGTATATAGAAGTGCATACCTTCAGTTAAAGTAGTGTCATCTTTAGTTTTTAGTGTTAATGATTCAATAGGAACATAAGCTGTTTCAGGACCGTCCACTGTTTTATTAACAAACACACTTAAAATAAGCGAGAGTAAACTTGAGCGCGCTCCAGAAGCACCACCCGCGAGTGTTGCTTCAAAAATAATAAGCCCGTTTGTTAATAAAAATAGGCTCAAGATAAAGTAACGAATATTTCTTTTAAGCCAGTTCATGTTTATATTATAGCAATTAGATTGATTAAAAATAGTCGCATACTACAACTAAAGTTGTAATCTAACATGTTTTAGTTAATAATAAATGACAGACTTGTCATAAAGAGGTTAGATCATGAAAAAATGTCAATTAATATTATTACCATTATTAACTATGCTTTTAAGCGGCTGTACGCCTTTAAGTTTAAGTGAAGTATTAAAGCCTTCTGATAACTCCCTAAGTGAAACAGATGTACCGTCAACTGAAAGTAGTAGCGAAATAGAAGGAGCACAAACTTGGTCAGTGGATGATGACTTTACTTGGCAAACATATGAATACGCTCTTGATAGTTATAATGTGCCTCTATATGTTCCAACAGAAAATCCGTATATAGATATTATAAGTGACGCTGATAAAGAAACATTTTACACAAACAATTATAAAAGAGCATCATCTTACGAAGACGCAATGTTTCGGACAGAAAAAGGTTTAATCTCTGGCGATATAATTGACACTCCAAACACGGCAAACTATCCGCTTAACCACCTTCCTAATCGAGTATATCGCACTCTAGCGAATTACCGGATTAATGAAGGAGTGTATGAATATACATTAGATGGTGAATATAAGTCATACACAATTAACAATATTAATGGCAAAGTAAAGAAAGTCTATTACGGGGCTGCTTATGTTTCGCTTGATGATGTTGCGGCTTATTTATTTGCTTTTGGTGAAGCACCTGCGAATCAAATGATGGCCAAAAATAGTACTGCAATGAATCAAGCAATATCCTTATTTGGTAAATATGGACGCGTTAATAACGGTTATTACAGCAGTGATGTTACTAAATATAAATATGAACCTTCTTTACCGCACACTGATAATGGTGGACCGGTTGAAGCGGATATGTATAATTATCGCGAAATGGATTTTGGTTACACTTATACGCCGTGGGGATATGGGATTGAAAGTGACGATCCATATAATAACGGCACTAAAATTACACGTAGCACTGTACGCTTTGTTTATACTGCATATGATAACGAGGGGAACGAAGGCGCTAAATATATTCCAGTTGAACATCGGCATGTGTTCTTAACAATTAATCACTATAATGACTTCTTTGAATATTTAAATTATGAAGGCGGATGGAGCGAGTCATTTGGTTGGATGAGCGCCGGTAATGAATATTGCGCTAGTATGAACTCGAGTAAATACGGTAAAGGATATTACGATTTTGAAAATCCTGTGCCACCCACAAAATACAATATTCCTCAAGTAAAAACACTTACTGAATTACAGTCGATTTTCAATTGCTTATAGTCTTTACAATATGTACATGTGAATAGCAAAGCCAAAGGCAAAGATGCTTAAGGCTAAATATATAAAAAGCAGTGTATTATAAAGTTTTCGATATTGATTTTCTTTTGAAATAAAGTAATAATAACTTAAAGAAAAGATGTCAATTATGATTAATATTTTGTGTTTTAGATCGTTTTTGCTTGGAAATACCGACAAAATACGCACGAAAAGTGTAATAGGAATAAAAGTAAAGACAATGATGTAAAAAGATAGTTGTAAGAACCCAAAGAATAACTCAACCATTACTTTTCTCCTTTGGTAAAAATAGTGAAACAACTGGCATCACAAATACTAAGAGCGTCCATAATGTTCTTGTTAACATAAATAAAATAACAAAGAGAACAAAAGCATTAATTAAAAGCATTAAGAATCGTTTAATATTCATAGCTTAAATCCTCATATACAACATATGTCTTAAACATTTTAGACTCATCAATTTCGATGATGCGCGCTCCGCGTCTAAGTGTGCCGTAGCCATTATAGCCACTTATTTGCCCGTATCCTAAAATAATTCCATCTTTTTCAAAAGTGAAATTATTAAGATGATCATGTCCAGCAAAGAAGGCTTCACTAACAGTACTTTCAACCATTGCATTAAAGAAACCTGTATCAACTTCCTGATGACTAATACGCTCGCCAATAATGCCTTTAACCTTATCTTTATTTTCTATTAATAATGCGTCAGCGTATTGTATTAAAGGGATATGGGCAAATACTGTCGATTTTATGTTATTTATTTTATCAATCATAACTTTATTACGATACCAATCAACCTGTGCTTCACTAAAGTAATCATAAACAAAAAGTCTACCTGAACCAGGGATTTTTAGTTCTGCTTTAGAATCAAGTAAGTAAAGATTATAAAAAGGATTATCTTCATATAAGTAATTAATAGTAAAGTTACCATAACCACCATTTTCTAAAAGGGGACCAACTTTAAAATACATATACTTTGTATTCATAGTAAAAATCACTTTTAGCAACCGCTCCATTTTATGATAGTCTGCTTCATGATTACCAAATACAAAAGTCCACGGTGTTTTAAGTGACTCCATATGACGAATTAATTGTCGGTGTCTAGCGGGAGCAGTAATTGAAAGTGTTTGGTCGCCAGATAAAACAATTAAGTCTGGTTTTGTTTCCGCGGTAATATTACTAATTAATTTTAATGTCTTCCGATCATTAGCGTCAAATCCGAACGCGAGATGGAGGTCGGTAAACTGCGCTATTTTTAAAGATTCTTTTTGTAAATGAAAAACAAAAGGATCATCATTATGATCTAAAACGAGTGGTTTTTGTCGCGAAAAAGGTAGAAGTAGCGCTATTAAAAGTATTAAAACACTACTAATCCTTAATTTCATAAAAGCACCTTGTTACTATTTAATTTATATTCAAGCGCGGTTATTTCATAAACTTTAATAAATCTTTTCCCTAGTTTAGGTAATTCTTCTGGTCTAGTTTCAACATAGCGCATACCGATTTTTTCCATAATGCGGGCACTAGCGATATTTTCATTATCACAGGTGGCAAGAATGCTTTTAACTTTAAGTGTATTGAAGCCAAACGCTAATAGAGCTCTGCCTGTTTCCGTGCCATAACCTTGATTCCAATAGGTATCATCAAATACCCACCCTAGCGTTGGTGGTTTTGGGTATTCATCAAAATAAAGACCACAAGCGCCAATAACGGTGCCGTCTTTTAATGTAACAATAAAATCAAAAACATCACGCGGGGTTTCACTATTTCGACTAACAACTGAAGATACAAATCGTTTGGTGTCTTCATATTTATTTGGTCCCCACATCATATAGCGAGTAACACTTTCTTTACTTGAATATTTTTGCACAGCATCAACATCGTTTAGTGTAAAAGGTCTTAAGATTAGTCGTTTAGTCGCTAATTTCATGATGTTACCTCCGTATAATGTTAATTATATCAATACTTTATTATTTAAAATTGATTTTAAATGCAACAGCAAGTAAACATTAATAAGAAAAAGTGTTGCAAAGCTTAGTAGAGATGATAAAATGTAGACGGAGAATAGCGATGAAACAAAAAAAGATTAATAATTTAATTATAGATTACATATTAAATAACTATGATAAAGAGACACCAATTTTTACTAAAGATATATATCAAAAATATAGTGAAATTAGTAGAAGTACAATCCGCTCTATTTTAAGTCGTTTAGTAAAGGAAAATAATATCGTTAGAATTGCAGAAGGTATTTACTCTTTACCAAATTATGATTGTGCTATCGGTACCATAGCTATTTCCAATAATGAAATTATTAATAAAAAATATATTCGAAACGATGGAAAGATATTCGGTTATCGTACGGGCATAAGTTTCGCTAACAAATTAGGGTTAACAACGCAAACTGCAGGAGTTGATTCAATAATCTCAAATTGTGTCGCTAATAAAAAGCGTGAAGTGAAATTAAATAAAACACGTGTTATTGTTAATAGTCCGCGTGTAGAAGTCACAGCAAACAATTATAAATTATTACAGATCCTTGACCTTTTAAATGATTACACTAGTTTTAGCGAGATAAATTTAGAAGAAGGGGCAAGCACCATTTTTAAATATTTAGAAGGTGTTAATTTAGAAAGAAAAGAAGTAGAAAAAATAGTTAATAGCTACCCGCGTGAAGCACAAGTTAATTTTTATAAAATTAGGTGTCAGGATGCTATTACATCAAAATATTAAAGAGTTTAGAAAAATTGTTATTCTAACCGCTACTCATTATGGGCTCCAAGAATATCAAATAGAAAAAGATTATTACATATCATTATTTTTAAAACCGCTTGGTAATATGAGTAAAAACATCCCTATAGTTTTTAAAGGTGGTACCTCTTTATCTAAATGTTATGGAGTTATTAGTCGTTTTTCTGAAGATATTGACCTTTCTGTAATTCAAAACAAACAACTAACCAGAAAACAAAAAAAGGATCTTAAACAATTAATAATAGAAACAGCAAAAGAAATTGGTGCAGAAGTAATAAACATAAATGAAATTGAATCAAGAAAACATTTTAATCGCTACATTCTAAAATTTAACAGTGTCTTTAACAGTGATGTCGATACACTTCAAAAACTTATTATTGAAACAATGATTGCCTATAATCCATTTCCTGCGATTTACCAAAAAACAGAAAACTTAATTTTAGAATACCTTAAAATTCAGAAAAAAAACGATATAATTGGACAATATCAACTTGATTCTTTTTTATTTTTAACGCAATCTATTGAAAGAACTTTTGTTGATAAAATATTTGCGTTATGTGATTATCATTTACTTAATAAATATGAGCGAAATTCAAGACATCTCTATGATCTTCATATGATACGGGAAAGTGGATTATTAGATAAAAAAATACTTCCATCACTTATTGATAATGTAATAGCGGAAAGACAAAAATACCCTGAATACAATCCATCTGTTAGCGATGGTCAAAAACCACGCCAGCTATTAATGAATATAATTGATTCCGATGTATATAAAACAGATTTTAATAAAGTGACAACAAAACTGTTGTTTCAAAAAACAACTTATGAAACATGTAAGAATACGCTTTACCAAATAATACTTTCAGAATTGGTCCCCGAAATCATAAATAAATAAGTGCTATAATTAAACTAATACATGAAAGGAAACATTCTTTATGAAATTTAAAAAGTTATTATTGCTCCCGTTAGCGGCATTATTACTTAATGGCTGCGCAATTGGTAAAAAAGTTGATAAAGATGTCGCAAATGAGCGTGTGTCAGAAGCAATACAAACACAAGAAGAAATGGATGTAGACAGTCTCTTTCAAGAAGCAAAGCAAGATATGACTGAAAGTGTTTCACAAACTAACCTAGGTGCAGAAACAACATCAAAAGTTACTAATAAAGGTACAACAACACTTAAAGCAAAAGACTTATTAGGGGAAAATCCTCAAGTTGTAGCAAGTGCAAAAGCAACAGCTAAAATTGATAAAAATGGGCAAGAAGATTCGTTTGTATCAGTTAATGAAAATATGTACTATGTTGATGGATGGTTTTATAATGATTATGATAATAAAGAGCGTGGTAATATTTCACTAGCGCCAAAGAGCGGGAAAGGCAAAATAAAAATAAATGTTGGTAACATTGATTTTGCTAATAAAAATGTCCTTGCTGTGTTTAGTGAACTATCAGGCACAGCGGTTAATTTTGGTCCAGTTGATTATAGTCAAATTTTACTTTTAGCAAGTATTACTGGAAATGTTAAGGCTCGTGAATTTGCTGGTGTTTTAACCATTACATATAATTTATCCAAAGATGATCTTGTGCGATTTGTTGCTGCACAGATGGCGGGTATTGATTATGGTGATTTAACGAGTGAAGAACGTGAATTAGTAGATGCCATAATTAGCGAGATAATTGCTCAACTTGAAAAAGGTTATGAAGTTCGCAAGTACGTAATCGAAGTTAAAATTGCTAAAGAAGGTTATATTACTAAAGTACGTGTTGAAAATGATGTAACACAAACTATAACTGATCCGCAAGGTATGGGTGAAGATCCTGAATATGTCATAGTAGTGAAATCAAAAGGATTTACCGAGATTAATACAAAACTTAATGAAAAAGTAGCAATTAAGTTTCCAGATTTTAGTGATTATGTTGAACGGTCATTGATGTAAATAAATAATGTCATTAGAAGAGTCGCCGCTGTGCGACTTTTTTATTAATCAAAATTGTTATTTTTATATGTTTCTTTACAATAAAAAGAAAAATACAATGCTATAATGTATGAATAGTAGAAAGGAGGATACTTTTACTATGAAACTAAGAAATTTATTATGGCTCCCAATTGCGGCAATGTTACTAAACAGTTGTGCACTTGGTAAGAAAGTCGAACCAAGCGTTGCGCAAGAACGCGCCCTTGCCGCGACTAAAGCAAATGAAGAAGCAGAAATTGATACGCAAGCGATTACGAGCAAAAGCGAATTTTCAGACACAATTAAAAGTTATGAAGGTGAAACTGTTGTAACTGAAACAATTACTTCAAAATTTGAATCGTCATTTAAAGCAAAAGGCTTACATGGTGATACACCAGAATTTGCCGCAACTTACAAAGAAATGATGGAAGAAAAAGTTGATGGCGTTGAAACATATTATGTAAACCATGAAGAAGCATTTTATTTAAAGGATAGTTGGCTTTTTGGCGATTTCTCTACGACTGTTCGTGAAAGAGGCGAAACCGAAACTGAAGAAAACAAAGGAAAAGTTAAAATAGTTCCAATTGACTTTAAAGTTGTTTCCGTGTTTGATTACTTATCTGGCTTCTCGGCAGGTGAATATCAATTTGGTGCTCCTAATGAAGAAGAACTTGCTATACTCTTTCAGGTTGCTTCAGAAATTGAAGCCAAAGAACTTTTTGGCAAACTTACAATTACCTATAAGTTAGATGTTAAATCACTCGTGCTTATTATGTTATTAGCCTTTGGTCTAGATTTAGATGCAATGACTGAAGAAGAACGTGAAGCATTTGACACTGAACTTAATACAATGGTTGAAGAAATGAGTAAAGTTATGTCAATTAATAAATACCAAATGACCCTTGGTATTTCTAAAGATGGTTATGTTGAAAAAATACGGACTGATATTGATATGGTTACTAACGAATATAACGAAGAAGTCGAACCAAAAGTATTAGTTGCTAGCGAAGAATTAAAGACATTTACTGAATCAACTATGGAAATTAATAAAAAGCTTACAATTAAGTATCCAAATATTGATGATTATCCAGAAGCGCAACCAATAATAAGATAAAACAATTATTGCTATTAATGACAAGAGTCGCTGCGGCGACTCTTTTTTAAATTGCCACACTGATGAAAAAAGTAGTGTGTTGTAAAGGTAAAAAAGTGAGTCTCCTAATGCCAGTTATTACGATTTTACACATTATATTGTGTAATTTATAATTAGTGAAATAACCGTGTTTTGCCGCTGTTTTACCATTAAACAACAAAAAAGTGTATATACTTACGCGTATTTGAATGTTAAAATGAAGGTGTAGCAATAGGTAAGTAGGTACTTTGCTATGAAAAGAAAAAGAATGTTATGGCTACCACTTTTAGCCCTACTTCTTGGCGGATGTTCGGTCGATTTTGATTTTGGACCAACATCAAAAGATTCAGAAGGAGGAGGCGGAGGCACAACCTCACAAACAGGTGGAGCCGTCAGTAGAGACGAAGCTAATAGCCGTGTTACCGCGGCATTTACTAATTCAGATATCGCTGATGCTACAACATATCAGCAAACAACATTACAAGAAGTAACTGATGATACTAAAGAATATGTTAACGACGCTCTTAAGTATCATGTAGTTGAAAATACGAACTCTAATGTGGTAGTTAAAGCAACAGGACTACAAACTGATGATCCAGTAGCGAAGGTAACGGGTGAACTCCTTGAAGACATGACTGAAGACGGTGTTGAAACATATAAGCTTATTGATAATCGTGAGTTTTATTACGCTAGTGAATGGATTTATTATCATAATGCTACGCGTAAGCGTTATGGTAACCCAGAAGAACCGTTTATTGACACTGAAGTAAAACTAAAACAACATATGGGTCCAACAAATGGCCAACAACTAGCGGAAGGACTTGAAGGGTTTGATTTAGGTGACGCACCAGTGCCGACAATGTTTATTGGCTCAGAATTAGATGTTTTACAACAAACAGCAAATATTACTGCGACGAAAAATGGGAGAAATATCACTGTCATCTATAGCATAAACAAAGATGCGTTTATTGCGATGATGGAAAGCGGCTTACGCGGAATTCTCTTTAGTGAAGAAATGACAAGTGAAGAACGGGCAGAAGCCGAAGAATTTCTGCAGTGGTATGTTGCGCTCCTAGAAGAAGTGCTCGATCTCAGAGAGTACAAGATTACAATTGGCGCAGATGGTAATGATCACTTAACGCAAGTGCGCGCGGACTTTGAATTAATTACAACAATGGTTTATGAACCAAGTGAAACATATCCGGAAGGATATACACAAGTTGGCAAATTGAGTGGTTTCCTTGATATGAAACCAAAATTCAATGAAGAGTTCACTATCACATTACCAGACTTTAGTGATTATGAAGAAGGCATAATATTTGAATAAATTCTAAAATAAGCTAAATGGAGGGAGCCGCAAATGCGGCTCTTTCTTTTGATTTTATAATTATAAAAATATTTAGTGAAACACGATTCAGTGAAACACGATTCACTTAGATTAGTCTTTAAGAAAATAAATATATTTTGATACAATAGTTTTAATTACGAATAATTAAAGGTGTTATGTCATGGAAAAATGGGATTTATATACAAAGGATGAAAAGAAAACAGGGAAAATTGTTGATAAAGGCGCATTAATACCTGAAGGCTATTATCATATTATTGTTGAAACATTAATTAAGCACACAGATGGTACATATTTAGTGATGCAACGCTCCTATGATAAAAAAGAATATCCCGGGAAATATGAAGGAAGCTGTGGCGGTTCAATTAAGGCTGGTGAAACAAAAGAAGAAGGAGCAATCCGTGAAGTATTTGAAGAATCAGGATTAGTCATTAACGAAGTAACACCAACTTATTACTTTATCCAAAAAGATGTACCAGCAATTAATCAAGGGTATTTAGCGATTATAAGCGCGAAAGATAAAACAATTAAATATCAAAAAGAAGAAACAATTAATCATAAATGGTTAACACTAAAAGAATTAAAAGCATTTATTAAAAGTGATGAATATAATGAAAGTCACGCAAGTAGGTTAGTAACATACTTAGATTCACTAAATGAATAAATGGTAGAATAATGATTAATAACTAAAAGGAAGAAATTATTATGAAGGAAACTAATAAGAAAACCCGTCTCAAAGGGTTTATGAAAACAACAGTCCTAAGTTTTCAGCATATGTTTGCGATGCTCGGTGCGACTGTGCTTGTGCCAATGCTAGCGGGTCTATCAATTTCTATTACCCTTATTACCGCAGGGATTGGGACAATCATTTTCTATTTTGTGACAAAAAGGAAAGTACCAGTATTTCTTGGTTCAAGTTTCGCTTACTTGCCAGCACTGATGAGTATTATGGCGGAAAGTGGCGAAGTGGGGAGTCTTGCGTGGCAACAAAATATGGGCAAACTAGTAATTGCTATTTTCTTTACTGGTGTAATGTACCTCATTTTTGCCGGAGTAATTCGCCTAATTGGTGTTGAAAAGGTGCGAAAAATGTTTCCGCCGCGTGTCGTCGGTCCTGTGATTATTGTGTTAGGGATGTTACTTGTACCTTCAATCTTTTGGAATAATATCATTGCCCCATATGCGCTTTATGGCGCTGAGGCGTGGAAGGTGTGGACGACTGCGCTTATTACACTCTTAAGTATTATTGCCATTAGCGCTTTTGCTAAGCCCAAATCATTTTTTAAAGCAGCGCCAATTTTACTTGGCTTTTTGATTGGTTATGTATACGGAGCAATAGTTGGGTTAGTCGACTTTAGCACACTCAAAGGTAGTGATATTGTCATATTTCAAAGTATTGGTTCGCTTCTAGGCTTTTATAAATATTTAAAGTTTGATTGGAACGCTATTCTTATGATGGTTCCAATTGCTTTTGTAACACTGATGGAACATATTGGAGACATAAGCGCTAATAGTACAGTATGCGGCAAAGACTTTTTTGTTGATCCTGGTATTGATCGCACTTTAGCAGGCGACGGTTTTGCGATTATGGCCGCTAGTGCTTTAGGCGGACCACCGCAAACAACATATGGTGAAAATACTGCTATTTTAGTAATTACGGAAAACTATGAACCGCGTAATGTGTTTTATGCTGCAATTTTAGCGGTTATCTTTGGTGTGATTAGCATTTTTGGTAATGTAATCGCTACTATTCCAAGTGCGGTTATTGGTGGGGCATCAATTATTCTCTTTGGAATGATTAGTGCTTCAGGTTTACGGATGGTCATTGAACATAAAGCTGATATTGGCCAAACAAAAGACTTAATCGTTGTAAGTGTTACTTTAGCGGTTGGGTTAGGACTAGGTGCGCTTAGTGTCGCAAGTGATATCCTTAGCGCGGTTGGTGTAACAACTTTTGACCCGCGTTTACTTAAAGTAATGATTGGAAATGTTGAATTATCTCCCTTAGCAATTGCCACGCTTGTAGCGGTATTACTTAACCTAGTTATTCCTAATCCGAAGGTCGTTAAAAGTGAAGAAAAAAAGGCATCAACAGAAGATACCTTAACAAATGAAATAAATTAATTTAAGCACTTTCGCGTAAAATGAGTTCATAAGGAACGTTTACACTTAATTTTAGTGAACGTTCTTTTTTCATGCGTTCGTTTAGTAGTTTAAGCGCTAATTCGCCCATAAATTCAGTGTGGATTTTAACTGATGATAATGAAGGAGAAGTAAATTGCAGGGTAGGAATATCATTAACACCAAATATAGCAATATCGTCTGGTATTTTAAAACCGCGTTCCTGGATAGCTTTTGAAACACCTAAAGCAATCGAGTCATTGCCGCAGAATATCGCTGTTGGTGTGTTGCCTTCATTATTGTCAATTAGTTCGTTTGCGAGTTCATAACCACTATGAGCGCTATATTCACCAACCTTAACATAAGGTTTATAATATAACTTGTTTTGATGCATTACTTCAATATATTCTAACTCACGCGGATCAGGTGTTTTGTTTGGTTCAGAAGAAACGCGCTCACGGCCACCAATATAAGCAATTTTCTTATGACCTTTATTGATTAGTAAATGAAGAACATCGTGTGTTAGTGCGCGGAAATCAACGCGAACACAATCGCATTTACCATCCTCGTCTTCCGAATTAGCGTACACAACAGCCGAAAAGCGATCAGAAATAAATGTTTGTGTCTCTCTCGTAAAACTACCAATCATAATCACACCATCGTATTTCTGATTTTCAAAAGGATCTGTGATGCGATCTTCACGATAAATTACATCAAAAGCAATGCCAAGTTCACGACATGCTCGTTGGACGCCAATTCTAATTGAAATAAAATAAGGATCATTAATTTCTTGTTCGATTGTATACCAGTGATAAATAGCAATACGGAATTTATTTTTTTGTTGATTTTTCTTTGGTCGCAAATGTTTAGTGTAGGCTAAGTCTTCGGCAACTTCAAAAATTCTTCGTTTTGTTTTAGCTTGAACATTGATAGTTGGGTCGCCGTTTAAGACACGAGAAACAGTTGCGGGTGAAACATTAGCTTTTCTAGCAATATCACGAATGGTTGGCATAAGCACCTCATTTCATATTAATTAGTTTCATTTTATTATAAGGTCTGGTAAATATCAACAATTAAATTAAAATATTTACTAAACAAACAGTAAACAATTTTAAACTGCGCAACAAATAACATTGATTTTATATGAACTATGTTAAAAAACAAAGAATTTACAACGCAAATTTTCGTTTTAGCCAGAAATAAATTACGCTTGACATTTAGTAAACATGTAATAATCTGTAGGTAAGATAATTACCACATATTTCATAACGATTAGATGAACCTAAGGAGGAATCTATGTTTTGTTACCATAAAACTAGCGCTAGTAATAATGAGAAGTTTTTTCGTAAAGGTATTTTCCTATCGATAACTCTTTTAATAGCGACAACAGTTTTAACATCGTGTAAGGGAGGTACAAGCGTGAATAGCGAAATACGGAGTAGTGAATTTAATAATAATGAAGTAGTTTATCCGTCTAATCCTGCCTTTGGTAATAATGTTACGGCACATGATCCTTCAATCTTTAAGGATGATGATGGGACCTATTATACTTTTGGTTCTCATTTTGCTGTTACTAAATCAATAAACTTAATGCAATGGACCCAAGTTGCTAATGATGGTGGCGCTAATGTTTTATATGCTCGTAACTGGCGCACTGTATTAGCGGACGCTTTTGCTCATGTTGGTGAAAGACCCGGTAGTACTTGGGCACCTTGTGTTCATAAGTTTGGTGAAAAATATTATATGTACTATTCTTTATCAACTTTTGGTAGTAGTGTTTCTTATATTGGTCGTGTTGAAGGAGATAGTGTGCTTGGTCCATACGACAATTCTGTGGAAATTGTAAAATCTGATGGTCGCGGTGGACCAAATGCAATTGATCCTGAATTATTCTTTAGTAAAGACGGAAGATTATGGTTAGTTTATGGTTCATTTTTTGCGGGTATTTATATTAAAGAATTATATGCAAGCGGCGAAAATATTGGGTTACCAAAAGAAGATGGCTACGGCAAGCTTTTATGGCAAGGTGGTGATCAAGGCCCAGAAGGTCCTTTCATTTTCTATAATCCTAACACTGATTATTTCTATTTAATGGCATCGCATGGTTCCTTATCTACTAATTATAATATGCGTGTTGCGCGCAGTAAGAACCCAGACGGTCCTTATACTGACCCGCGCGGTATGAGTGCTGAAAATTATCGTAATTCAGGTCTAAAACTCGCTGGTAATTATCAATTTCAAGGTTATCCAATAGGTTATGCTGCACTCGGTCATAATTCGATTTTAAGAGAAGACGGAAAATATTATGTTGTTTATCATTCGCGTTATCGTAGTGGCGCATCAGGTGTGACGGGTTATCATAATCAATTTGTCAATCAAATGTTTTTTAACAAAAATGGTTGGCCGGTACTTGCACCAAATCGCTATGCGGGCGAAGAACTTCAAGTTATTACAATGGCACAAGCGTCAAAAGATTATGATGTATTAATACATACAGGGGGTGATAGTGAAGGGTTTGCTACATCAGTAACTTATAAGTTTAGCCAAAACGGTGACTTGCTAGATGCTGAGGAAGATGCTATCGGTACATGGAGCATTAACGAAGATTATTATGTCACGATTAAAATTGGCTTAAATACATATGAAGGTGTCATTATTCCACAATGGAATAACGATCTTCAACGAGCCGGACTTTCAATTACGGCTTATAGCCGCAATGGCCTAAGTTTATGGGCCAACGAACATTTTAGATAATTATAAAGCCAAAAAAGGCTAATAAAAAAGGAGAATAATATGAAAAAAAGAAGACTACTTATTCCACTTATTGGTTTAGCACTTCTGCTTACAGGATGTAAGACAACATCAAGTGAAGAAAAACCAGTAAGTTCGGAACAGCCACCAGTAACAAGCGTTACTACAGAACAACCACCGGTTTCAAGTGAAGAACCACCAGCAAGTTCGGAAGAAACGCCAGTTGCTAACATTAAATTTGGTGCTGACCCGTTCAACGGAACTTCCGCAACAGGTGTCGCGGGCGTTGGTGTTGCGCTTTATTACGACGCAACTGAAGACGATGTCGCTGTCGCTTTTGACAAAGTGGCATTTACTGTTAATAAACCATCAGGTGTTCTCTTTGATCCAGTAATTGGTTTAGTGGAAAAACTTAGTGTTTATTATTTACGACCAATGGAACCGGGAACATATACGGTAACACTGACAGTTGAAGATAGCGCAGGATTAAAAGCAACTGCTACTAAAGAAATTGTTGTTTCAACCGGTGATTTATCAGGTGATGTTGATGCAATTAAAGCGGCTATTGCTGCGATTTATCCAGATAACATTTATACAAACCTTGACTATCGCACTAGTGAAGGTGTCTTCAATGAATGGGTCGTTGTTGGCAAAAACTTTACCGTATTTGATCGCGAAGATTATACTGGTAACTATGCAACAGCATTTATTCCATTTGCCCGCTTTGAAGGTGGTGAAGCATTACAAGATTTCACCATTTCTTTCAAATACACCACACTTAATGAGGTTTGGAAATTATTATTTAGTTTCTGGACCGGTGAAGTAGGTGCTGATAATTTTGCAGGTGACTATCTCCGTCTATTAACAAATCGTAATGCAATTGGTATTCAAGGTGATGCTCAACAAGCTTCAGAATTGCAAGATGAAGGTGAAGCAACTGGTATTCCATTAAAAGAAGGACCAGTTTGGATTAAATTCACCCGTCAAGTTACTAAAGTCAGTGAAGGTGATTACACTGTTGTTTTCAAACTCTTTACTTCAACCGATGGTGAAACATTTGTTAATAATACTACCGCAACATTAGTTAACCAAGTTAATACCGCTGGTGGCACTGCTGGTCTATTAACTGGATTCCTTCCATTCTCAATCGACAATGATTTTATCGTTGAAGATCTAGCTGTGAGTGGAACAGTATTTACATTAGAATAATTTTAAATAAAAGTGAGGTTCTTCCAGTGATCCCCTCGCTGGAAGAACTTTCAGTAAAGGAGTTTTAAATGAAAAAACTACGTTATTTACTTATATTGCTCTCTGCTAGTCTTGTATTAAGTGGTTGTAAAGGTGGTAAAGTTTCTGAAGAAGAAACATTACCCGAATTAACAAATATGACAGTAGATGGCGTAATAAATGAAGAAGCTTATAATGTCATTCCTGGGCGCACAGCGGGTGTTAAAGCAGGAGTATTAGTGCAGTATGCAGTTGGTAGAGAGGGTGTCTATTTTGGCTTAACTGTGACAGACACAAAACATCAAGTTTCTGCACCAAGTGGGATTGTTGCTAGTGACTATGTTGGTCTTGCGGTTGATGCCCTTGCTGTCCCAAAGAGTGATGATGGTGTGTCTGAATCAACAAAGTTGTTCCGCGTCGACACGATGGGCCGTTATACTTACACTACAGGTAATGAATATGGTGCATGGGTTGATGTTGATAGCGGAGTTTATGAAAGCGTTATAAGTGGAGAAGAAGTTCCCACAATTGCTGTTAATATCGTTAAAGATCAGTATTATGTTGTGGAAATATTCTTTACCTGGGAACATTTAGGCACAACTGAAGAAGCAGCAAAAGACGCTAATTGTTTAATGTATTATATTGAACACCGTGATATGGGTGTTGATATTCACGCTGATGCAAACATTCTTGCGCCGGCAATGTACAATCGCCTTGTTTATCTTGGTAATCGTAAAGGTAGTAACCTTCCAGCAGATCCTCCAGAAATAACAATTGATGGCGTCCTCGATGAAACATTATGGGACACAGCTTTTGTCACTAACTCTGGCAATTTTAAGGAACGCGTTCCTGATGAAACCGCTGGTGATTATCGCACATTAGCAATTTGGGGTGAAAAAGGTATTTATCTTGGTGTTGAAGTTGAAGATCCACATATTGAAGCACCAAATGGTACTGGAGCCGCTTATAAAAATGCTGGTATGGAAATGCGTATACATGTTTATAATAAGGACGGTTTACCACTTAATTCACTTAAATGGCTCTTTGATGTATGGGGACCACAATGGCACGAAACTGGCGCTGGGGGTCTAGCATCATCTTTTGCGCCATATGCTGAATATAAATTTGTGATTAGCGGCACAATTGATAATAACGAAGATACTGATGAAGGATGGAGTTTTGAAATTTACATTCCGTTCTCTGAACTCGGTGTTACTAATGTTGACTCCGATTATATAAAAATTCTTCACGCTGTTGGCAGTCATGAACAAAATAATATGCTTCCACAAGAATACTTAGACTTGCATCCAGATGTAAACTGGGACTACCCTGAAGATTATCCACGCATTTCAAAACCCGTTTAAAGGAGGGAATAATATGTTTAAAAAGAAATGGATGCCATTATTACTATCGATTCCACTGCTTTTAACTGGTTGTAAAGGTAAAACAAGTGATAGTGTTACTATCTTTATTTATGGCCAAGCTCATGAGCGAAGTATTTATTCAAAGATTATTGAAAAGTTTACTGAAGAGACGGGAATTAAAGTCAATGCTGAACTCGTTAACACGGATGGGTATGCTGAGACATTAACTGCATCTTTAGGAACAAAAAACGCGCCTGATGTCTTTTATTCAAACCCAGCGTCAATTGGTCGTTATGCGATGAATGGCGTTATTCTCGATCTTAAACCTTATTTAGAAATAGAAGCAGAAGTGGAGGATGGGCTTGATTATAAAAATTTCTTAGATGGAGTCGTTGATTACTATCGTTATGATGTGACAACCAAAAAGCGTGGGGAAGGGGAAGCCGTATGGGCAATCCCAAAAGATGTTTCCTCTTATCCTTTAGGCTACAATCGTAATATTATTAATCTGTCGGTTGAGCTTGGTCACTGGGCAACACATACGAAAAAAGGAGCATGGGCAAGTCGTGAAGGCGGGATGCCTTTGCCGTGGGAAAATGATCCGCGTACTGACAAACAAATCGTATATACATTTGAAGAATTTACAAATGCATGTCGCGCTACAAAGTTTATTCATAACGAGATTGAATATTTTGGTACTGCGCTAATTGATACATGGGCAATGCATTCATGGATTTGGGCAGCAGGTGGTAACTGGTTATCAGATGATGGTAAGACGGTTACTGTCAATACTCCAGAATTTATCGCTGGTTTTACTGAATTCATTGATTTAATGGATAACCGCGGTATTTCTCAAACACGCGAACAAATGGGGGTTAAACCACACTATGATCGCTGGATGGCGGGTGAAGTAGCCTTCTTTAATGTTGGTGTATGGGATGTTGCCGCATTTGAAAGTGTACCAAAAGAATTATTAGATTATGGTTTAATGCCAACACCACGAAAAGATAATGCTAGTCCAGAGTGGTATACATATATTGGTACATTAGGTTACGCTGTTTCTTCACGAACAAGAGTTGCGCAAGAAGCAGTTAAACTAGCGCTTTACATGAGTATGAGCACCGAATCGTATAATCGTATGACTAAATATCAAACAATTCAATTACCAAATAACAAGCTAATGGTTGATGAGTATCTTAGTGATGAAACAATTAAACCTGAAAACAAAGGAATTTTCCTTGATGTTATTCAAAAAGGACACGGGAAACTCCATCCAACAGCCATGGCTTATAACTCATTATGGTATGACGCTTTTATCGCTGAATTATCACGCGTTTGGAAAGTTACTGATGATGACCCAAGTGGTGAAATGTCGCCAGCACAGTACGCTGCTTATGTGCAGCCGATAATGCAGGCTCAACTTAATATTGCACTAGCCGATGAAGCGGCTGGTGTGTAATTAATTTATATCATTGCTCGGACATCGATCCTCTCGATGTTCGGGCATAGATTAGATGAGTAATATATTATGAACACAAATATTGTAGAAAAACCAAAAAAAAGAAAAGTTAAACATGTTCAAGAAAACATAATAGGATATTTATTTATTTTGCCAGTTTTCATTGGGATTGCTTTCTTTATCGTATATCCTTTTTTCTATTCATTGGTTTCAACTTTTAAAAACTGGAATGGACTTGTTCCCCTTAGTGTTGCGCCGACAGTTGGATTTGAGATGTATCGGCGAGTGTTAAGTGATTCATTATTTTGGCAAGCCTTTGGTAATACCCTTATTACCCTTATTGGGATTCCAATTGGGATGATTCTTTCAATTGCAATTGCAATGTTGTTAAACCGCGGACTTAAATTTACCGGCATTTTCCGTGTAATTTTCTATATTCCGGTTGTTTCCTCAATTACTGCAATTATTATATTATGGCGAGCAATGATGAATACCCAAGGACCAATTAATGATTTTTTAGCTCTCTTTGGTGTAAAAGCAATAAACTTCCTTGGTGAACCAGGATGGGCCCGTTTCTCGCTTATTATGATGCTTGTATGGAAGGGTCTAGGAACATCAATCTTACTTTATTTAGCGGGTTTACAAGGCATTTCTGATACTTATAAAGAAGCCGCTAAAATTGATGGTGCTAATGACTGGCAAATATTTTGGCATGTTACTTTCCCTTTATTAGGCCCGACGCATTTCTTTATTGTAGTGACCGGTATTATAGGGGGAATGCAGCTTTATGTTGAGCCAGAATTACTTTTAGGTGGCGGGCCAAGTAGAGCAACCACGACTCTCTTAATTTACTTATTTGAGCGTTTTGGTGCCCACCGTATTAGCGAAGCTTCAGTTGTCGCGTGGGTGCTAGGTGTGTTTGTCTTTATTATTACCGCTATTCAGTTTTATACGAATTATCGGAGGGAAAAAGCATGAAAAAGTCGAATATCAAAGCAAATCGTTCAATTAAGCGTGCCAAACTCTTTTCCGATATTAGCACTTATGTAATTTTGGTACTTGGATCAGTGTTAATGTTAGCGCCACTTATTTGGATGCTATCAGCGTCATTAAAAGTTAACCAATTTTCTGTTTATGGTCCTTTATTTCATGAATGGAACTTCTCTAACTATATCGAAGTGTTTAAAACAATTCCAGTGTGGAAGGGTCTTTTAAATAGTGTTATAGTCGCCGTTCCGTCAATTATAGTAGGTACATTTGTCTCTGGGTTAGCGGCTTATGCTTTCGCAAAAATTAAATTTAAATTCTGTAATATAATCTTTATTTTAATGCTTGCGGTTATGATGATTCCTTTTCCTGTTATTATGATTCCGCAGTATTACATATTCTCAGATTTAGATTGGATTGGAACTTTATTACCACTTATTATTCCAAAGTTGTTCGGTAATATTATGATGATTTTCTTCTTACGGCAATTCCTTACACATATTCCCGATGCTTTGGTTGAGAGTGCTAAAATTGATGGCGCTAATCATTTTCAAATTTTCTGGATAATTATTTTACCGCTTTTAAAACCCGCTTTGGCGGCGCAAACAGTGTTATGGTTTATTGGCATTTGGAATGATTACTTAGCCCCCAATTTCTTCTCAGCGGCTTCACCAACTTTACCCGTTGTTATTGGTGGATTAGTAAGTGACTTCCCAATCCAAGAACCAGTTCATTTAAATATGGCAGCGTCAATTATTTCAATGATTCCAGTTCTCGCAATTTTTGCTATTTTCCAAAAACAAATTATTAATTCATTCGTTCTCTCGGGAATGAAAGAATAAGAAGGAGTAACAATATGAAAACAAAATTATTTATCGACAAAAACCTAACGATTGGTAAAGTTAGTAATCTTCTTTTTGGGAGTTTTATTGAACATTTAGGAAGAGCAGTGTATACGGGTATTTATGAACCAGGTCACCCTAAAGCTGATAAAGATGGCTTTCGTCAAGATGTTATCGATTTAATTAAAGAGCTTAAAGTCCCAATGGTGCGTTATCCTGGTGGTAACTTTCTTTCTGGATATAATTGGGAAGACGGGATTGGTCCGAAAGAAAATCGTCCGGTTCGCCTAGATTACGCTTGGCAAACTATTGAAGATAACACATTCGGCACTGATGAATTTATGCGCTGGTGTAAAAAGGCGGAAATTGAACCAATGATGGCAGTCAATTTAGGAACAGGCACTCCAAAGGACGCTGGTAACATTGTTGAATATTGTAATTTTCCAAAAGGAACATATTACAGTGATTTACGAATTAAAAATGGACATAAAGAACCTTATAATATTAAATATTGGTGTCTCGGCAATGAAATGGATGGGCCGTGGCAAATATGTCACCTAAATGCTGAAGATTATGCTAAAAAAGCATTAGAAACAGCAAAGATTATGCGCTGGGTTGATCCTTCTATTAAATTAATTGCCTGTGGCAGTTCAAATGCTGAAATTGAAACATATCCTGATTGGGACCGTATTGTGATGGAAACACTTTATGATCATGTTGATTATATTTCCATGCATCGTTATTACTGGTACGAAGATAGTTTAGAAGATTTCTTTGCTTCATATCATGATATGGATAATTTCATTCATACAATTAAAAGCACTGCTGATTTTGTGAAAGCTAAAAAACGTTCTGATAAAGTAATGAAGATTTCTTTTGATGAATGGAATGTATGGTATTTAAATAAATGGAAACCGGGTGGTTGGAAAAAAGCACCGCATATTCTTGAAGACCATTATTCACTTAAAGATGCATTAGTCTTTTCAGGATTACTAAATACGCTAGTAAATAATGTTGACCGCGTTGAAATTGCTGCTTTAGCGCAACTTGTAAATGTTATTGCCCCCATTTTCACAAAAGAAGGTGGAGGGGTGTTTAAACAAACAATTTTCTATCCGTTTTATGCTGTGTCAAATTATGGTCGTGGTGTCGCTTTAAAAGCAATTAAAACGGGACCTAAATTTAATTCAAAGTTCGGTGAAGTAAATTATGTTTCAGAAGCAGTAACATTTAACGAAGAGAAACGAGAAATTTCTGTATTCCTTGTAAATTATGCGCAAGAGAAGATGGAAGTTGAACTTGAATTACGTTCGTTTGGTCGTGTAGAAGCACTTACTCATAAAGTAATGACGCATGACGACTTAGAAATTAAAAATACCTTTGATGAAGAAAATGTCAAATTTGTTGAAGGTGAGTTACCAACAGTTAAAAATGATGTTGCGACCTTGGAATTAGGCCCGCTTTCCTATCATGTCTATCGTTTTAAGTACTAGGGAGGTACTAGTTTGAAGCGTTATCTTTTCTTAATTAGTGTGGCGATCCTTGCTTTAACCGCTTGTAGCGGGGGTAAAACAATTACCTCTATTTCTAATAGTGACAATATTGAAGAAGCAATTATTTATCCTACTAAGCCATATAGTGATAGTGATCACATTATGCAAAAAGATCCTTACGCCTTCTATAACATTGCGGGTAACGACACTCGCTACTGGGGAGCGGCTAACACGCATGATCCAGCAATTATTAAAGAAGGTGATACATATTACGCTTTTTCAACAGACGCTAATTTTGGTGTAACCTCACAAAAAGGGATTCATATCCGCAAATCAAATGATTTAATTAAATGGAGTTTTGTAGGAACGGCGTTAGATGTTACAACACTTGAAGATCAAATTGAATATATTGGTTATAACAGAGACGGGGAAAAGGTTGATTTCTTTTGGGCGCCAGACATTATTAAAAGAGGTAATGAATTTTGGTTATTTTATTCAATCAGTGGTTTTGGACAACGCAATTCAATGATGGGATTAGCAAAGTCTAACAATATTGAAGGACCATACACTTTTGATAAAGAGATATTACGTACAAGCCAAAGTGTAGGTGGCACGCCAAATGCGATTGATTCCGCTATATTTGTGGAAGAAGTTGATGGCGAAGAAAAGATGTATATGAGTTATGGCTCATGGTCAGCAGGCATTTACATTATCGAACTTGATCCTGTGACGGGTTATCCGCTTATTGCCCAAACACTTGTCGAACGCGAAGTAACAGTTAACACTGCTGAAAAAGGTGTAACGGCAACCGCTACTAAATTAGTGCCCTTCTCCAGCGATGATCCTGCTTTTGGTACGAAAATATTAAGTATTACATCTAGCGAAGCGCCTTACATTATTAAAGAAAATGGTTATTATTATTTATTTATTACGAACGGTGTTGATTTAACTTATGACTATGATGTGCGTGTTTTTCGCTCACGCAATATCTTAGGCCCTTATGTTGATGGTAAGGGTGTTAGTGCACTTAGTGCAACAAATTATAATTCATTTAGACCTTATGGCAACAAAGTGACAATTGCCCATCAATTTACATATCTTACAGATGATATTAGTTATAAACGTGGCTGGGCAGGTATTGGTCACTCAACGGCATTTAAAGATGAAGAGCAGTGGTTCTTTGCATCGCATTACCGCGGCACTTATATGGATCGTCATCGTTTCTTTCTTGGTATTTGGAAGATGCATTTTGTTAATGATTGGCCCGTTATAGAACCTAATCGTTATACTGGTGAAGGTAGTATTAATTTAGAACAAGCTGATATAAGCGGAAATTATCGCATTCAAATCCTGCATCAATCCGCGGTTAATTCAATGCTTACTGATGACATTATTTCGATTGTTAATCGCGCTGAAGAGATTACATTAACTAAGCAAAAAGCAGGTGAATGGTATGTTGTAAACGGAGAATATAACGGTCGTTATCGCCTTAATAACAATCAACTTGAACTTGAATTAAATGGGGTGTTATACAAAGGAGTTATTACCCCGCAATTTAATTATGAATTTGAAAAAGGAGTGCTGGGCTTATCACTGATTAATAGTGATGGAACAGCATTATGGGGCAACCGTATTATTTAGAAAGGAAGAAATGTGTATTTAGGAATTGAATTTGGCTCAACAAGAATTAAAGGGATTGTCTTAAATGATAATTTTGAAGTCATTGCTTCAGGATCTTACATTTGGCAATCAACACTTAAAGATGGGTACTGGACTTATGATCTTAATGAAGTTTGGGTCGGGATGAATGCAGTAATTGACGAAATTGCTAAGACGATTAATGTAAAAGAAATCAAATCACTTGGTGTGTCAGCAATGATGCATGGTTTTTTACCATTTGATAAAAACGGAAAATTATTAACACCATTCCGCACATGGAAAAACACGAACACAACAGTAGCGGCCACGGAGTTATCAAAGCAATTTGCATTTAATATTCCGTTACGATGGTCAATTGCCCATCTTTATCAAGCTTATTTAGATAAAGAAAGTTATGTAAAAGATATTGATACTTTTACTACATTAGCAGGTTATGTCCATCTAACGCTTACCGGTAAAAATGTATTAGGGATTGGCGACGCAAGCGGGGTGTTCCCCATTGATGTTAAAACTAAGCACTATAATCAAAAAATGATTCAAACTTTTAACGATTTAACAGATATGAAACTTGAAAAGCTTTTGCCTGGTATTGTTGAAGTAGGAGAAGACGCTGGCTTTTTAACAGCAAAAGGTGCGGAGCTCTTAGGGAATAAATTAACAGTCGGTATCCCTTTAGCGCCACCAGAGGGGGATGCGGAAACGGGGATGGTATCAACAAACGCCCTTAAACCTAAAACGGGTAATGTATCCGCGGGTACTTCTGTTTTTTCAATGATTGTTTTAGAAAAGGCGTTGAATAAATGGTATCCCGAAATTGATATTGTCCAAACTCCAACAGGCGATGCAGTCGCAATGGTCCATGCGAATGAATGTACTTCACGTATTGATCCATGGATTGAACTTTTCGGTGAAGCAATTATGAGAGTTAATGGTGAAGTTGATCGTAATCATCTTTTTGAAACACTTTATGAAGTTTCTTTAGAAGATACCCCGCTTGGTGAATTTATGAAGCAGAAACTTGTTGAAGCAATAATTGACTTAAAACCGGGCATGGATATCTTACTAAACAAAGAGCATGTTAAAGTTGATTATTTATTAGGGCATGGCGGATACTTTAAATCAAAGAGCGCGGGTAGGAAAGTGATGAGTGAAACACTTGGTATTCCAATTCGTTTATTAGAGACCGCTGGTGAAGGGGGCCCGTGGGGGATGGCTGTCTTAGCAGCATATCGTTATTACAATAAAGAGCAAAAAATAAAATTTGATAAATTCATAGAAAAAGTATTTAAAGGAGCGTAATTTATGAAAACATTTTGGTTTATCGTTGGGTCACAATCTTTATATGGAGAAGAAACCCTCAAGCAAGTAGAAAAAAATGCAAAGAAAATTGCAAAAGGACTGAAAACGAAATATCCTATCGTCTATAAGGAGACAGTTAAGACACATGCAGAAGCAATGCGCTTAATTAAAGACGCAAATTATGATGAAAATTGCCTTGGTATCATTACTTTTTGTCACACATTCTCGCCATCAAAAATGTGGGTGAATGCCTTACAAAATTTACAAAAACCATGGTGTCATTTCCACACACAGTTTTATGATGAAATTCCTAATGACGCGATTGATATGGATTACATGAATCTTCATCAATCAGCGCACGGAGATAGAGAACACGGTTTTATCGGTACTCGTTTACAAAAGAATCGTAAAATAATTGTCGGTTACTGGCAAGATCCTAAAACAAGCGAAGCAATTTCTGCTTGGCAAGATGTTGTTGATGCAGTTAATGAAAGTAAGACATTAAGTGTCGTTCGCTTTGGTGATAATATGCGTGAAGTAGCGGTTACAGAAGGTGATAAAGTTGAAGCGCAAATGAAATTTGGTTGGCAAGTAAATACGATTGGTGTTGGTACATTAGTCGATACAATCAAAGCCGTTACTAACGAAGAACTTACAGCAAAACTAGCGGAATATAAAGCAAAGTATGCACTGAACACTGATAACTTTGCATCAATTGAATATCAAGCTAAAGCAGAAGTTGCGATTAAAAAGATTCTTGACGCTAATAACGCTAAAGCATTCACTAATACATTCGAAGATCTCTATAACATGGAACAACTCCCAGGACTAGCAACCCAAAACTTAATGTTAGAAGGTTATGGGTATGGCGCTGAAGGGGATTGGAAAACAGCAGCGATGACACGTATCTTTAAAGCAATTGGTAAAGTTACTACTTTTATGGAAGATTATACTTATGACTGGAAAGAAGGGCTAATATTAGGCGCACACATGCTTGAAGTATGTCCGTCAATTGCTCGTGAAAGACCGAAAATTGAAGTCCATCACTTAGGTATTGGTGGCAAAAAAGCACCGGCGCGACTTGTCTTTGAAGGTAAGCCTGGTAAAGCTAAAGCAATCTCACTAATTGATTTAGGTCATCGTTTCCGGCTTATTGCTCTTGACGTTGAATGTGTTGCCCCAACTAAATCAATGCCAAACTTACCTGTAGCGCGCCTTATGTGGCGACCAGAACCAAATTTAGAAAAGTCAGCAGCTTGTTGGTTAGTAGCGGGCGGGGCACATCACACCACACTAGTGTATGACCTATCACTTGAATTTCTCCGTGACTTTGCTAATCTCCTTGACATTGAATTTGTGCATATTGGGAAAGACGCTGATCCTTACATACTTGAAGAAATGATGAAAAATAACGATATCCGCTATCGTTTACGAGGGTAAAATATGTACAAAACTTTAAAAGAAACGACATATAACGCTAACATTGCCATTAAGAAATCGGGTTTAGTACTTTTAACATGGGGCAATGTGTCTGTTAAAGATGATGTACTTAAAGTAATAGCAATTAAACCGTCTGGTGTTGCGTATGAAAAGATGAAAGCAGATGATATTGTTGTAGTCGACTTTGACGGGAATATCATTGAAGGAACTTTGCGACCGTCTGTTGATTTGCCTTCACACCTAGCCTTATATAAAGCACATCAAGAAATTGGTGCAATTGTCCATACTCACTCAACATTTGCGACAGCGTGGGCACAAAAAGGTAGAGCAATACCAATGTATGGTACGACACACGCTGATTATTTTAGCGATGATATTCCGTGCGCTCCTTATTTAACACCAGAAGAGATGAAAGACTACGAAAAAAATACTGGTGAAGTAATTGCGGCGCTCATTAAAAAAGGACGGGCTAATGAAACACCAGCGGCAATCATCAAAGGACATGGTGCTTTTGCGTGGGGTAAAAATGCTAAAGATGCTGTGCTGCACGCTATCGTGTTAGAAGAAGTAGCGAAGATTGCCTATCTTACAGAAGCAATCCCGGGTCAAAATAATCCGCTACCAGAGCATATTAAGAAAACCCATTATGAGCGAAAACATGGTCCTAACGCTCGTTATGGTCAAAAGAAATAAGCACTAAACTTTTAAATAATTATAAAAAGGCACCCTTTGTAAAAAAGTATTAAGAAGGGTGTTTTTTTTGAGTAAAAAATATACACTTTTATTTAGTAAGAGTATAATTATTTTTATCGAAAATAGGAGAAAATAGCGTATTTTTGCATGATTGAAATTAGAGAATTAAAAGACAACGAGATTAGTGACTTTTGGCAGGAACATATTAAATACTTAATTGAAGACGGATTAATTAAAGAACAAAGTGAAATCGACTATTATTCAGGATTAAATTATCACAATAAATTTGAAGGTTACTTAAAAGAAGCAACCGATAAACTTCATATGGTATGGTTTATTAAAGATGGGGTTAAAATCGGCGCAACTCAGTATAAGATAAATAAAAGTGGTGACGGGGAATGTTATATTTATGACTTTTGGGTGTTCCCATCTTACCGCGGTCATAATACGGGACACGAATGCTTTGCCGCCCTTGAAAATTACACAAAGATTGACGGAGCGTTTTACTACAAACTAGATGCTGAAAAAGAAAATTCAATCCGTTTTTGGAAGTCACTTGGCTTTGAAGAATGCGGAATGACACCAGAAGGCGACATCCTTTTTGTTAGACGTTAATAGTGCTTATTAACCATTAATAGTGGGGGATAAGTGGTATATAAAGTGGGGGATAAACCGTTTAATAATTGGTAAATAAACTATATTAAGCGTGTTTTTTAAGTGTTAAGCAAATGATTAATTAAAAGTTAAACTTGCCTTTATAATAAAGAAGCACAAGGAGGAAAATTATGACAAAGATTGGCATTATTATAAGTTCATTACGTGAAAATAGTAATTCACAAAAGATTGCGAACAATTTACTAACATTATTAGAAGGGAAAGCTGACGCGAAAGTTATCGATATTAAAGCACTTCCTTTATATAATCAAGATTTAGATAAAGAAGGCGAAACACCTGAAAGTTATACAACTTTTAGAAACGAAGTAAAGAGTGTTAATAAATTAATAGTTATTAGCGCGGAATATAACAGAACAATGACAGGAGCGCTAAAGAATGCGCTTGATGTTGGTAGTAGACCATACGGTAAAAACGTCTTCAGTGGTAAAAAGTTCATGGTTATTGGCCATACGCCAGGAGCGCTTGGTGCTTTTGGTGCGGTAAGTGATACACGAAAAGTATTAAATTTCTTAAACGGTATTCCAATGAATCAACCAGAAGTTTATCTTTCCGCTATTCACACATTATTTGATGAAAAAGGTGTCTTTGTACCCGCAACATTACAATTTATAAGTGATGTAATGGACGCTTTTGTGGCTTTCTAACACACTGTTTAATGCAATGAATTAGCCTGCTCCTCGTAGCGGGCTTTTTTATTTAAAAATAACGGTTAATGTGGAATAAAAGTTAAAAATAACAAAAGTTTCCACGTTAACTTGATAAAAACGACTAGATTGGTATAATGTAGTTAGAAAAATGAGGTAATAAAATGAAGTTATTTAAAAGAGAAAAAATCCTTAAAAAAATACGGCCATTTTATGAGGCTACTGATATTATTAAAGTAATTACTGGCGTCAGGCGCTCTGGGAAGTCAACAGTCCTTGAACTTATTAAACGTGAATTAATTAGTAATGGTGTTCCCGCTTCTAATATTATTGATATTGATTTAGACAGTAAAAAATATAAAGCGATTAAGACTAGCGCAAAACTTGAAAAGGTAATTGATGATTTATCATTCAATAAAGAAGGATTACTATATTTATTCATTGATGAAATTCAAAATGTTCATGATTTTGAAGAAGTAATTAATGCTTATCGGGGTGAAGGAAATTATTCAATTTTTATTACTGGCTCTAATTCATATTTATTAAGTGGAGAATTAGTAACTAAACTCACTGGACGATATCTAGAATTTGAATTATTCACACTAAGTTTCGATGAATATGTTGAGATGAAAAAATATTTTAATCAAAATATAAATGAAAATTTAATACTTGAATTACAAGAATATATTATTTATGGTGGCTTTCCACGTGCGCTGTTACTTGATGAAGTTAATGCAAAGCGGACTTATACAAGCGGGATTGTTAAAGAAATATTTGAAAAAGATATTAAGCGTAGAGTGAAAGTAAGAAATGTTCACACTTTTGAAATTGTCACTAATTTCATTGTTAATAACTTTGGCGCAACGATAAGTGTAAATAGTATTCGCAAAAGCTTGCTAAATACTGGTATTCGAGTGTCGCACGAAACAATTAATCGCTATATCCAAATATTAAAAGACGCTAAGATAATTTATGAATGTGAACGCTTTGACACTAAAAGTAAAAGAGCATTAGCGGGGGAGAAAAAATATTACCTTGCAGATCTTAGTTTTTACTTTATGCTTAACACTAATAATGAAATTAATTACGGACCATGCTTAGAAAATATTGTCTATATTTATGCCCGTAGTTTAGATTACGCTATTAGTGTTGGTCGGATTGGTAAATTAGAATGTGACTTTATTTTACGGAACAATAAACTTGATTATAGTTATGTTCAAGTTGCGTACACCATTTTATCAAGTAAAGAAACAGCAGACCGTGAATATCGACCACTTGAAGCAATTAAAGATAATTACGCAAAATATGTCTTAACCACTGATTATTTGCTGCAAAAAAGAGGAGGGATTATTCATGCAAATATCATGGACTTTATGACGAGCCATCAATTATTTTGATTAATATAATGTACAATTATTTTATAAGGGGATAAATATTATGAGCCAAACAACTGTCGCATTTAAAATGGACACTAAGCTTAAAGAAGATGCCGAAAAATTATTTAATGAACTTGGTTTAAGTTTAAGCGCAGCGCTCACGATATTTCTTAAAACCGCTGTCCGGGAACAAAGAATACCTTTTGCGCTCACCCTTTATAATCCTAATAAAGAAACAGAAGCTGCGATTAAAGATATTGAAGAAAATAATAATCTCAACAGTCCCTTTAACTCAATCGAAGAACTTGACGAAAGTTTAAATGCTGAAGACTAAGTTTTACAAAGAATTTTCTTAATTTACCTAAAAAGTTACTTATAGTAAAAAAATAATGTGTAAAAAAAGTGTAAAATATACTTGACACATTTTTAACAATGCGTGTAAACTTATGGTAGGAGGTAATATGAACAAGATTACAGAGTTTATCACAATTACCGAACTAGCGCCACTCTTAAATGTCTCGCGTCCTACTTTATATAAGTACATGCTTGATTACGAAGCTGGTGAAGTCCGGAATATAAAATACGAAATCATTATTATTTTTGATTTCATTACGAAAGACGCTAAAAATAAAGTGGATATTATTGAATTTATTAATAAACAAAAAGAAGGCGAAGATACAACTCTCTTTCGTAAAGTAAAGAAACTATTAAATGAAGATAAACACTTTAAAGATTTAATAACATACTTACTTAAAAATTATGAAGACTATGAACCACTTTTAATTGAAATGAAGAAAGGACAATAAGAAGATGATTAATGATGAATTAAAAAGAACTGAACAAATAACATATTCCTTAAATATCTTACGCATTAAGCGTGACATTGCTTATCATGAAGCAGAAGTCGCACGCACTAAGTTACATACAGTTGCAGAAACTGATCCTTTTTTCCGCGCTGCGGGGAAGGAACTTCAAAACCTTGCGAATAAAAGAACGTACGAAAGTAACTTAAAAGCACTAAACGCTAAAAAAGCACATTTAGAAAAAGTATACGCTGACGCTAAAGGGTTAGATATTAAAGTAATTGAAGATCTTGATGAATTAGTAAAATTTATTAATGAGTCATTTGCTGCTGAAATTATTGAACTTCGTAATGTCTATGTTGCCTTTAGTCTAATATTTACATGTCCTTATTACAACACTGACTTAAAAGAAGCATTACGCAAAGAATCATTTAATGACTTTGAAAAAGCGTTAGGCCTAAAAGAAAATTACTTCGCTAATTATGAAAAAGACTTAGTAAAGAAATATCATCATATCAGCGGGAAAGACCCTGATGAATTATTAGAAGACGCAGTAAAATACGGCACTATTGCGGGGATAATCGGCTTCTTTATTAGTCCAGTTATCGGTGTTATTACCGCTGGTACAGTAGCGGCCTACACTCTTAGTAGCGCAATTGGAACCGGGATGATTATTGGCCTATTAACGGGCAGTGTTCGCTACGGAATCAAAGCTAAAACAAACTTAGAAGACATTAAAAAAGCCTTTAGAGCCATGAATAAAGAAGAAGTAGACTTTATGCTTCTCCAAAAACTTGCACTTATTGAAGCACTGAATAAACATCGTGATAAACCTGAAGTAAATGAAATACTCCAAGGCCATATTGATGAACTAATTAACTTAAAGAGTGATCTTGATTTAGCGCTATACGGTTTTAGAGAAAACAGTGAAAACTTAAATGCTAAAAAGAAAGAAAGCTTTGCAAGGTTTGATAAATATTTACTTAAAACATTGGATATCTAATACTATTAAACGATAAAGAAAAGGACGGGTGACCGTCCTTTTTTGGGCTCTATTAAATATAACGTGGACACTTTTTTAAAATTCCACGCTTGATTTAACAGCTTTAGTCACTTTTACTCCTTTTATATATACTGAGATGGTATAGAATAAAGGAGTTTTTAATATGGATTAT
>FZPS01000184.1_pt3 | contig 32461 bp, 30 predicted proteins | sample 1817821 | NCBI WGS metagenome assembly FZPS01 (sample SAMEA104158645, study PRJEB21678) | metagenome | place: Germany | collected 2015-04-21
CCATTAGGTAGCTATAATCCAGACTGGGCTGTACTAATCGAGGTTGATGGCAAGGATAAGCTCTACTTTGTACTGGAAACCAAGGCTGATATTATGTTTGATGCCCTAAGACCATCAGAAAGTGCTAAAATTAAATGCGGAAAAAAACACTTTGAGGCTCTAGGTAATGAAGTAGCCTTTGAAGATATTGATAGCTTTGAAGAATTTATAGAGGAGCAAGTAGTGGTATAGCAAGGGTTTTATTAGAGACTGCAAGGCTTGATAAGAAAAAATAACAGTAAAATCATAAAAAACATGGTGTATCAGACAATTAAATGATATGCCATGTTATTTATTTGCATTTCGAAAAAACCTACCTTTTATCTATTATCATGTTTTTTACTAATCCTTATAAAAATGAAATATAGTGAAATATTTTTATATTCAATGAAAGAAACAAACATTCGACTAAGGCTGGTGAGATATTACCAGCTGTTGATTTTGAAATTAGATCGAAAAAACCTACTGGAGGATTTACCCTTTATATGTAGAACATTGATATAAAAAGGTTGGATGTTATTCTAGGATTGATAAATAATTTTTGGGATAAATTGTAAAGGTTAATTAAAAAAGAATGGAAAAGTTTCTATAACATCAGAAAACGATTTAATAATAATTTATGTATAAACACTGAGAAGGAGGTACTGTATTTTGGCAGATTTTAAGTATGATATTATAGAGAGAATAGCAGTTCTATCAGAAAGTGGGAAATGGACTAAAGAACTAAATAAAGTTAGTTGGAATAAGCGGCCACCAAAATATGACTTAAGGGATTGGAATCATGAAGATGGAAAGGTTGGAAAAGGAGTTACTCTAACGGAAGCAGATCTAAGAAACTTAAAAGATGTGTTAAATGCAATTATTGATTGATCATATTTCAGGGAGAGAAATGACATGGCTGATATAAAGAATATATTTAATTTTCTTAAAGAGTTTAATCTGATAAGAAATCCTGTAATAACAGAGATTGGTGACCAAATGTGGTCTTATAAATTGAAGGACTTGCCATCTATAGAAGAACTATGGTCAGTTTATAATACGAATGATTATGAAAATTTAAATATATTAAAAATAAAAAGACCAACAATTCTGCCATGTCCAGCTCCTGATGAATCTATAATCGATTGGATTGACTCTGATTGGGATAAGTTAAGTATAAGAAATATTGAATATATAAAATCAAAAATTCTTTCAGTAGAGAATGAAAATGGAGAATTCATCGAAGAAGTTGAGTACTTTGAAGATGATGTGGATCGGGTAGAAAAGTATAATACATGGAAAAAGAAAAGAGATGCTTGGATAGACACAGAATCCCCTAAGGAGAAGGGGCTGCAGTTGTATAATGAATTGTTTTCGATATATTCTAGAATAAAAAAAGAAGCAGAGAATGTAGAACTAGTTTTAGGAGATGGACTAATAAGGTGGAGAACAGAAAACAGGAAAATAAACCATCCTGTACTTTTCCAAAAAGTAAATTTAAAATTTAAACCAGAAATACCTGAATTCATTATTACATCTGAAGAAATAAAATTAGAGCTTTACACTCCTATGCTAAGAGTTATAGAATCCATTAACCAAACTATGCTATCAGACATTATTATAGAGGTTGAAGAAAACAGCTTTCATATAGCCGATAAAAATAACAATATAGAGGTTTTTAAAAGGGTAATAAATGTTATAGATGAACGTGGGACTTATAAAGAAGATTATGAAAATATAACTAATACCCCTGTTATATTACATGAACCAATATTATTTCTTAGAAAAAGAAACCTAGGATATACAGAATTCATTCAAAATATAATTGAAGATGTCGAGGATGAAGAAAATAAAATTTTACCAAACTTTTTCGAAAATTTAATTGGCAACTATAGGGTAAATATTAATTCTGAAATTATTGAGGAAAATTGGAATCAAAGCGGAATTGATGAAGAGATACTGTTAACTAAACAAGCTAATAACGAGCAGATGAAAATAATTAAGTATTTAGACAAATATGGTGCTGTTCTTGTTCAAGGGCCTCCTGGAACCGGGAAAACCCACACTATTGCTAACTTGATAGGTCATTTATTGAGTCGCGGAGAGAGTGTTTTAGTAACAAGTCATACTGAAAAAGCACTGTCGGTGTTAAAAGATAAAGTGCATAAAGACTTGCAATCCTTATGTGTTAATCTTCTGAGTAGCAGTTCAGAAAGAAAAGAGATGGACGCAACATTATTTGAAATTGCTGAGAAAAGCACAAGTTTTGACAAGAACGCTTCTATTGCAAGAATTAGCAGATTAGAAAAGCAAAGAAAAGAGTTAATTAATTTATATAAGAGTAAGATTACTGAACTAATACAAGTTAGGTCTTTACAATATCAGGATTTAGTATATGGAAATACTACCATTAAGCCGGTAGAGGCTGCTAAGTTTGTTAGGGAAGGCACAGACGTTTTAGATTATATACCTGGCTCAACAATAGATGATACCATTCTGCTACCTGTTGAAATCGATGAATTAGAATACATATATGAATCTAATAGTCTGATTAATAGAGACGAAGAAGAATTTCTAAAAAAACAATTACCAGAACTTGATTGTTTGTGGGATCCTAAAGAGCTAAAATCTATTACTGAAAATATATTTAAATATAAAGAGAGTTTAGTAGGATGGAAGTCAGATTTTATATTTAATGAGAGCATTACAAAGGATGATTTAATACATCTGTTAAGTTCTTTAAGGAATTTAATAGATAGCATTAATAATATGAGCAAATTTGAAAAATCAATAATAAATAAAAGTATTGAAGATAGTATTTACGAAAAATTTTGGAAAGAAATATTCGATGAATTTGAAGAATTGTTGCTAGATTATAAAAAGTATAGAAAAATCGAATTTAATAATGACTATAAAATTCCAAACACTTTATTCTCCATAGAGGCGATTAATATATTAAATGAAATAATTGATAGTGAAAAAGAAATACCTATAAACAATATAATCGCAATTATAAAACCAAAATGGCGAAAGATTAGAGAATCAATAACAAACGGTAGGAGTGTGTTAAGTAAGATTACCGAATATGAGGAAGTAAGATTTATCATTTTATATACATTAAAGAAAGAAAATATTATAAGAAAAATAAATAAACTTCTCTACGATATAGAGGGTCAAGAAAAAATAGAAAATAATGAAAAAGAAGCTAGGATTCAGCAAATTCTGGAGGTTGTTAGATCTTCGTTAAGTTGGCATAAGGAATGCTGGCTCAGTCTATTTAATCAAGTAAGTAACGTAATTTCAAATATTGATGAATATATGAATAAAAACCATATAGGAAAAAGTAGTCATATTAAGGCTATTTTATACCTGGCAAATAAATTAGAAGAAAATATAAATAACTATTACTATTCGATGTTACTTGAAGGTCTAGTCAAAAAAAGAAATGATTATTTGGATTTACTTAAAAGATATCGTAATACTGGAGAGATTTTTGGTAGTCTTATTGAATCTATAGAGAATAATAAAATCGATAATTATGGAAAATATTACAATGAGTTACTTCAAGTTTATTCAAAAAAAGAAATTCAAATCAAAAGGCAGGATATTCTTGATAAACTAGAAATCTATGCACCAGAATGGAGTAATGCTATAAGGAATAGGATAGGAATACATGAGTCTACTAATTTACCTGAAAATATAGAAACGGCCTGGAAATGGAGACAATTAAAAAATCAATTAGATAGGATAAATGGCTATGATCCTAATACTATACAAGATCAGATTGAGCGAATCAGCAACCAACTAATGGAGAATGCAAAAAAATTAGCATATGAAAGAGCATGGTATAAAAAAATAAGTAATACTACAATAGAACAAACGCAAGCTATAGAAGGTTGGAGACAAACAATAAGGCAGATAGGTAGAGGGTATGGTAGAAGAGTTCCTATGCTTAGAGAAAAGGCGAGGCAACTAATGCCTCTTTGTCAAACTGCAATTCCGGTTTGGGTTATGACTTTAAATAGCGTAACAGAAAATCTTGATCCTAAAAAGAACAAATTTGACGTAATCATAATAGATGAGGCTAGCCAGGCAGACATTCTTGCATTGTCAGTACTTTATTTAGGTAAGAAAATAATTATAGTTGGCGATGATGAACAGGTAAGCCCACAACCAGTTGGTATAAAGGCAAATGAATTGGATGCATTAATTGAACAACATCTTCAAGGAATACCTAATAATCATTTGTATAATGAAAGAACATCAATTTATGATATGGCTAAAACTTCAGGATTTAAGCCAATTATGTTAGTTGAACATTTTAGATGTTTGCCAGAAATAATAGAATTTAGCAATCAATTATCCTACAATGGAAAAATTAAGCCCCTACGAGATTCTTCGGATGTAAATATCTATCCATCAGTAGTGGAATATAGAGTACCGTCTGGTTTTAGGGATAGGAGAAAGGTTAACCAAGTGGAAGCTGAGCACGTTGCTTCCCTTATATGTGCTTGCATAGAACACGAAGTATATAAGGGTAAAACGATAGGTGTAATATCCTTAGTTGGAAATAGGCAGTCTTATGAAATTGATAAGATATTACAAAGTAGGTTAGATCCGAAAGAGTACGAAAATAGAAGAATTCAATGTGGTACTTCAGCTGAGTTCCAAGGTGATGAAAGAGATGTAATCTTTATAAGTATGGTAGATAGTCCCAAGGAAAGCGGGGGCACATTAAGACTACTAAGCGCAAGTGGAAATAACGATATAAATCGTAAGAGATACAATGTAGCAGCTAGTAGAGCACGCGATCAAATGTGGGTGGTTCATTCTCTTAATCCTGAAATTGACCTTCAACCTGATGATTTAAGATTAAAATTAATTAATTTCGCAAAAAAACCAGTAATAAATAGAGATGATGATTTATTAAACAGAACTGAGTCTGATTTTGAATATAAAGTAATGGCATCTCTATTAAATAAGGGATATAGAGTTTATCCACAATGGAATGTTGGTGCTTACCGAATTGATATGGTAGTTGAAGATGGAGATAATCGTATTGCAATAGAATGTGATGGAGAGAGATGGCATACACAAGAAAATTTAAGTGATGATTTAAAGAGACAAGCGATTTTAGAAAGACTAGGGTGGAAATTTATAAGAATTAGAGGAAGTGAATTTTATTTAGAACCAGAAAAAACTATGGATTGGGTCTATTCTGAATTAGAAAAAAACAATATAAAGCCGAGTGTTTCTAATGAAAAATCTGAACAGTATAGTAAGGATAATGGGATAGTTGATAGAATAAAAGCAAGAGCAGAAGCATTAAGAAGACAATGGAATGAGGAAAATAGTCATAATAGTTTTAATGAAACACCTTCAACCGACAGTAATGATACTGTAATATCGCTATCTAAAGAATACAATACCGTTAATAGTAGCTTTTCAGACGAATTAATACAGCAAAAAGCCACTGAGAAGATAGAATTCGATGATAGGCTTAAACCAAGAAAAAATAATAAAACCATTTCAAAGCCTTTATTTGATTTTAGAAACAGGCAATAAAGGAAGGAGTTTGTTTTTAATCGATTCTAGGCAACTCATTTATTTTTATTAAGGGATTAAGGTTGAAATAATTATATATTTATTACCAGATATTTAATGTTAAAATTGAAATAATTTTATACAGCATATGGGGGATGTGAATGTTTAACTATAATAAATTAGAAGAAATACTTGTTAAATACAAAAAAGACTTTGTACCTATACAATGGGATAATGAAAAATACAAATGGGAGGCAGTAAAACATTTCCAGGATCACTGGGATATTAATGCAGCAGATTTTCTTGAAATGTTTACTCAGGCTACAGAAAAAGCCGGCAATTTGCTTATATCTAAAAATTATTTCCCAAGGCGAATGATTCAATATTTCGCTGAACAAGATCCTGAGGGTGTAAGATCAATGTTTATAAATCTCTTCGATGAAACCAAGGATCTTGTCGAACGATTTGAAAAGTTTAAGGCAGATGCTGAAAGAATGAAAGATTTATACATTGAGGATGAAGGAAAACAACATTATCAGCATCTTAATGCGATAACTACATACCTTTGGTTGCGGTTCCCAGACAAATACTATATTTACAAATATACAGTGAATCGTACTGTAGCAAAGGTACTGGAAAGTGACTTAATGCCCAAAAAGGGCCAGCCTAAAGAAAGTCTGGTAGTTGCATACCGCTTGTATGATGAGGTGTGTGAGAAGCTAGAACAAGATAAAGAATTAGTGCAAATGCTTCAGTCTGTATTAACGGATGATTGTTATCCGGACAGGGAACTAAGAACATTAACCATGGACTTAGGATTCTATATCAGTACTACCTACTCAAAAAAAACAGACGATGGAGATCCAGAATGGTTCCCGACTGACTACAGTCCCGGTATTTCAACTGAACAATGGTTGGAGCTGCTAGCCAATAAAGAAGTTTTTAAACCAAATAGCCTTGCAATCATGAAACGTATGAAGGATTTTGGCGGTATTGCTACCTGCAAGCAACTTTCTGATCGTTATGGAGAAACTCCAAATTTCTATAATGCAGGTTCGTCCTCCCTTGCTAAACGAGTATCAGAGGTTACTGGTTGTCCAATCTTAACAAAAAACAATGAGAACTCTAAATGGTGGCCGATTTTGTATTATGGCAGATATGCTGATAAAGGTACTGAAGGTGTTTATGCCTGGAAGTTGCGTGATGAGCTGAGTTTGGCACTGGATCAGTTTGACCTTTCGGGAATACCTTTATATGCTACGAAAGATCATGTTTCCTCTGATGAATTAGAGACTTATACTAAAGAGGATTTCTTAGATGAAGTATACATGTCAAGTGAAAATTACGATACGCTTGTTTCTCTACTAAAACATAAGAAAAATGTTATCCTTCAGGGTGCTCCTGGGGTTGGTAAAACATTTGCAGCGAAACGTCTAGCATATTCCATAATGGGTGAAAAAGATGAAAACCGTATAGAACTTGTCCAGTTTCATCAAAGCTATTCCTATGAGGATTTTATTATGGGTTATAAGCCGGAGGGAGAAGGATTTGAACTGCAGGAAGGTATATTTTATAGCTTTTGTAAGAAGGCAGCAAGTGATATTGAAAATGAATACTTTTTCATTATAGATGAGATTAACCGTGGCAATTTAAGTAAAATATTTGGTGAGCTTTTGATGCTAATTGAAAAAGACTATCGAGGCACGAAAGCTACCCTTGCATACAATAAAAAGCAGTTTGCAGTTCCTGAAAATGTATACATTATAGGCATGATGAATACGGCTGATCGCAGCCTGGCCATGATCGACTATGCTTTGCGCCGGAGATTCAGTTTTTATGAAATGGAGCCCGGTTTTAACTCTGATGGATTCATAGCTTATCAGAAAAGCTTAGATAACGAAACATTCGATACCTTAATAGATCGTATTAAAGAACTAAACAGGGAGATTACCGCTGATAACTCTCTCGGCAAGGGCTTTTGCATAGGTCATAGTTATTTCTGTAATCAAGAAGAATGTACTGATGAATGGATGATGGAAGTTGTAGAATATGATATCATCCCTATGCTCAGTGAATATTGGTTTGATGAACGAGAAAAGCTGCAGAAGTGGGAAAATAACTTGCGTGGTGTTTTCAATGATTAGTGACAAGGGTATTATAATAAAAAATATTTATTATATGCTCACTTATGCATTTCAGGTATTAAAACAACCCCATTATGATGAGATTGCAGCAGAAGATTTTGAAAATATTCATGATCTTCTAGCTGCTATTCTGGCAAAGGGCGTAACAAAACAGCTGAAGCAAGGTCTTTACAAGGAATATATTACAGAGTCCGATAATTTGTCTGTATTACGTGGGAAACTGGATATATATAGGACAATTAATAATAAATTGCAAAGAAAACAACTACTATCTTGTGAATACGATGAACTGTCTGTAAATAATATATTTAATCAAATAATTAAAACTACGGCTTTTATTCTTATTAATCAATATTCAGTAAAAGAAAAATATAGAAAAGCATTAAAAAAGGCTATGCCATTTTTCTCCGATGTAGATAGTATTGATCCAAAGAGCATTAAATGGAATATGCTGACTTTTCAAAAGAATAATCAAAATTATAAAATGCTGCTGAATATATGCTGTTTTGTACTTGACAGTCTGCTCTTGACCACTGACAAAGGTGAATACAAAATGGCCACATTTTTAGACGACCATCGAATGTCACAGTTGTTTGAGAAGTTTGTTTTGGAGTATTACAGATACCATTATCCTGATTTGCGTGCATCTGCTTCACAAATAACCTGGATAGTAGATGAAGGTATAATTGATTACTTGCCGAATATGGAAACGGATATTACGCTGCGATACGGAGAAAAAACTCTTATTATAGATACCAAATACTATTCCCGTGTTATGCAAGTTCATTACGGTACCCATAAATTTCATTCTAACAATTTATATCAGATTTTTACCTATGTAAAAAATATGGATGAAGGAAATACCGGCAATGTAGAAGGAATGTTAATTTATGCGAAAACTGATGAGACAATTGCAAGTGACCATGATTACATTCTAAGTGGAAGCAAAATTAGGATAAGAACTTTGGATTTAAATACTCCTTTCAGCAATATTTCAGATCGATTAAATACAATCGCTGAACAATTTATATTGGAAGCCAACTCTGTGAAACATTAATATATAAAAATCCGGCCAGTAAACGTTACTTGGATGTTTTAGCTGAAGGACTAAAAGAGAATTACAGCTTTTTGGATGAAGATGAAATCTGGAGATATTTAATGCAAGATCGATAGGCTATATTACCTTTCATTTGTCATTGTCCCTGTAAAGATCATGTATAATTAAGTTCGCAAAATAAAAGAAGGAAAAACCATCGGTCACTCCGAATTTGGTAAGTGACGAGCAAACCAAGGAGGAGTGAAAAACCGATGGCTTACTCTAATAATAAACTAAATTTAGAAAAAATGCTATTGCAATTTTTAGCGGAAGAAGATCCGATGCTCTCTATGCTCAAATGGCTATGTGAGCAGCTTATGGAAGTCGAAGTTGCAGCAAAGATCAATGCCTCCAAATCAGAACACAATCCTCAACGTACAGGATACCGTTCTGGTTATCGAGTTCGACGTTTTGATACACGCTTGGGAACCATGTATCTCTTTGTACCTAAAATCCGCAAAGGTGGTTATATACCTTTCTTCGTCACAGAAAAAAAGCGATCAGAAGTAGCATTAATGAATGTCATCCATGAAGCCTATATCAATGGTGTATCGACTCGAAAGATAGAAAAACTGGCAAAAAGCCTTGGCATTGATTCCATTTCGCGCAGCCAGGTATCTCAGATAACCAAGGAGTTAAATGACCAGGTGGCTGCTTTCAGACAACGACCTCTGCAAGAAACATATCCGGTCTTGTGGGTGGATTCATTGTACGAAAAAATCCGTGTAGGGCACCAGGTTAAAAACCTGGCAGTGGCTGTAGTGGTAGGAATCGATGAAAACGGTAAACGGGATATCCTGGCAATAGAGCCTATGTACGAAGAATCAGAAACAACTTACCAAAACTTATTTGAGAATCTTAAAGAACGCGGACTGAAGAATACCTGGCTTGTAGTTTCGGATGCACATAAAGGGCTTGTTAAGGCCATCCAAAAATCTTTTGTTGGTTGCAGCTGGCAACGCTGCAAAGTGCATTTTATGCGTAACATCCTTGCTCATGTACCGGCAAAAAGTAAATTAGAGTTTGCCAAGAAGCTAAAGCAAATCTGGTTACAACCTGATTTAGAAAGTGCCAGGGCCTATGCAAACTCAATTATGGACACATATGAGCATCAATACCCTACAGCAATAGAAGTTTTAGAACAAGGCCTTGAAGATTCACTGCAGTTTTATGCCTTTAAACGAATCGATCACCGGAAGATTTCATCCACCAATATCCTGGAGCGGCTCAATCGGGAAATTCGGAGACGAACAGCAGTAGTTGGGGTTTTTCCCAACATGGATTCTTACATTCGTCTAATAACAACTTATCTTATCGAGTACTCAGAAGAATGGTCCACAGGACGATCATATATTAAGCCTGAAATCATTCAGCTGACGAAAGAGGATCTATGGAAAGCAGCTTAGGTTGGGGCTCTGCCCCAAACCTCCTCGCCGGAGGGCAGCCGGTCTGTCATTACAGACCGGGAAACAAAAGGATAAATAGCAAATTGGAAATCAAGGGTCAAGATGAACTCGCTTACGCTCGCCCTTGATTTCCCCGGAACACTTTCAAATATCGATGTGTCGTACTTGCCATTCGGAGTTTCCGGATAAATTTTGCGAACTTATATTGACACTAACAGAAGGCACCTTGTACAAATTAAAGAAAGCGCCTGTCCTTATCGGAAAAAAATGTGTTATCAATGCATATGTTTATGAATATTTAGGGGAGGTAAATGCGCAAGATTATATTCCATTCTATTGCCAGCCTTGGGGGAAAGATAAAGAACAGAACAAAGATGATTTAGTGTGGTATGTTGCATACGGTTCCAATATGCTTAAAGAAAGGTTTATGCATTATATAAATGGAGGACAGTTTAGGAATAACGGCAGGAATCATAAGCCTTGTAAAGATTTAACATCGCCAAGGGGCAAAATGAACTATAAGATTCCTTTTAACATGTATTATGCCAATAAATCCGGCTCTTGGGATAACAAAGGTGTTTCCTTCTTGGACATATCTAAACCGGGTGAAGCATACGGAGTAGCCTATTTGATTAGCAAAGAGCAATTCCTGCATATATATAAAGAAGAAAACGGCGGATTAATACCTCGAGAAAACTCAAAATGGTATAATGAAATATTTCTATTAGGAAAATACGATGGTATAGATGTGTTGACCTTTACAAACAAAGAGACCCTTGCTAAAAATCCGCCAAGTCAAAAATATTTGAATGTATTGGCTGAAGGATTGAAGGAGAATTACCCACATTTAAATGACGAAGAAATATGGAAGTATTTGATGGCTAAAAATACTTAATCTATTGATGGTGACGGATTCTTGGTTTCCCGGTTATCTCATAACCGGAATTCTTATGTAGTAAAGAATTAAATCTCTATATCACCTGATTAGCTAATTCTTTTGCCTTTTTGAGCCTTTCCAAAAGTCTCGGCGGTTTGACGCCGGGAGCATGTTTTTGTTTTGCAAACCTTTCAAGTATTCCTATTTCCTTGTGATAATCCTTGCGTTTACGATAGATTATTGCCAATTGCTCATAGTACCAGGGAGCAACCCCGTGTCCTTCGGCTTTGGATTCTAATTCAATTGCATCCAAAAGTTTTAATAATATTTTTTCAGCCGCATCATCTTCGCCTTCCCGCCTTAATATTCTAATGGTTTCTGCATATTCAGTATAATGCTTTCCATTGTAATATCCTGGTTTATTCTTATAATAATTCTTGGCTTCAATATATCCATTCATAAGTTCATAGAAATAGCTCTTTCCATGTTTAGTTGGAAGGGACAATAGTTTTATTGCAGACTCTACGTCCGAAAATGCCCTGTGGGCTGATTTGGGACGAATTCCATGCATGGATAGAAGATTCTGCAACCCTTTGGAATGGAAACCCTTGTCGTACCAGTTAATGCCGTTCATGGAACACAACCAGTCTTTGATGTCAACAGAAGGAAATAGTTGTCTAACAAATTTACGGTCAAAGTTGGCATTATGAGATACGAAAAAATCAGCTTTTTCAAGCATTTCATTAATTCGATTATAATCCAAATCCTTTCCCTTAACATCGCGCATGTATATGCCATTTACTTTCGATGCTTCGGGTGATATCGGAACTGATGGCTCACGCAAGCCGCAATAAGAGTCAACGATCCCGATTATGTTGTATGAATTTCTATCAAAGCAAAACAGTGAAATGGCGAATTCAATTATTTCATCTCTTCTTGCACTCAAACCTGTAGTTTCAACGTCAATAAAACCTGCAATGCCGTTTTCAGGTCCTTCCGGGATTTTGTTTAACCTTGGAATACTTAAACTATGGTATTTCTTATACGAAGATTTGTGTGTCCCAGACGAAGAATAAGGCAATTTATTTCTTGTGTCATCTTGTTTTATCTCAAGTTTTCGTTTGCCAAGTAATCCTGAAATAATCCAAAAAACTAATGCGGCAAAAAAGTTTGCAAAAAGCATAGTAGTAATTAATAGTAACCATAGAACTCCCTTGGTATATGATTTTGCTTTAAAATATAAAATGGGGCCAAGGAATACATTTTTAGAATCGAACATACTATCAACAACCTTATTTTGTTTTTCTCCGTTGTCGTCTCATTGTTGATTAATACATTAAATTATTATATATATCATTTGATATGTATTTTACTTTATATTGAGCAGCTGTGCTTTTGATGGGATTGTTTTTTCTATTATGCATTATAAGTCAAATATGCTTTCGTTTCAATGAAAGGGATAAATATTCCTCTATGGCATATTATAGGCTGTCGATAATGGATTTAAAGTATTTATATGAAGTTCCTCATCTTAAGATGTTGTTTGTATGTCTATTAATCCTGAAAATATTTTAGTTCTTAATGAACAAGTATGGCACTTGGCCTGTTATGGATTGACGAAATATGACTTCTAATGCTTTCTAAACACCAATACTGATGAACCGGGGTCGTGAAGGCAAAATCTCCGGCGGAGTTTACGAGAAGGCAAATAAGTCAATTTAAATAATATCGAACGGGCAGTCATTGACTGCTCATTTTTTATAAAGTTAAAATTTATTCAAGCGATCGGGCTGTTTGTACTTTTGAAAAAATAAATAGATTCTTAAATTTAGTATTGAAAGTAGCTTATTGTAGCAATCATAACACAAATCATTCATCCGACCATCTTATAACCCCATCACTCTCACTTTGAACCAGCATTAACTCATACGAATATATATTTTCCACATTATCAAATGTGGTTAGTGTGACACTTTCAATACCGCCTGGTGCAACAGAAATCATAAAAGATTCTTCTGTTAATATAGGAACACTGTTTTTATCATAGAATACTGCTTTTACTGTTAATAGGTGTTTTATAGTGTCATTATTAGTTACAGTACATGTTATTACTCGATAGTAAGGATTGCTTGTATCAATAGAATGACCTGATATAGTTACTTTTGAGAAATCTCCTTTGTCAATATGCAATGTTGTGTTATTTTCAGCTACATTTGTTTCTTCATCCCTAGCCCATGGGAATATTTCTCCCCAGTCAATTTCCGTTTCTTGGGTTTTTGGTTCTTTTACTTCGCCTGTCATTTTATTTACAATAAGGCCTGTAGAAGAATCTATGTAAAAGATATTGGATAAAGAATAAATAGTTATCCCAAGAAAAACTAAAAAACCTGCTATAATAATTGCAGTAGAGGTTTTCATGCAAGCACCTCCTTTACTGGAATTATATCCCATACGACAAATTTTGGCAATGAAATCAAATTTTTTTTGGCTATTTAAATGAAAAATAAAGATTATACAAAATCTGAAAACTATCAATTTCAACGGTTAAAGCCATTATAATACGAGTTAAAATGGATTGTTAGATTTAGAAGGCCACAGATTCAACAAGTATTCCTTACGGAAAAACAATTACTGTTATAATTAGCTCAAATTTCGATTTTGTATTTCGGTGTGGATTCCGGAATTGGCTATGGCGTAGATTACGAGGTTGGTACTGTAGTAAGTTATAATGATGTTTCTAGAAGCTTACCTTAAATGTGCAGCAGATGTAATACATGCCCAGGTTATCCAGACTATAAAACCCTGACAAAATGGTACAGGGATTATTTTGAGAGAGGGATGTTTTTAGACCAATATTAAAGTTACTCAGGAACTTAAACAGTAAGCTGTGCTCGAACTATGCACCCGAAAATGAATCATTGTTTCGTATAAAGCTTGCAAATGTGGTTTGGCAGTTGTTGAATAAATAAGATATATTTTCTCTTTTATAATAATCAATCAGCATCTTCTTAATTCTGTCTTAAGTTCATTATGCATTTATTCTCTTACCCATTATTTAATGCTATAATGTCTGCAATGAGGAAGGTGATCTGTTTGTCCAAACAAGCAATTTTAGAGAATTCTTTTTTATTCACATGCCCCATATGCAGCAGCAAAATGGTTGCTGTAGAGCATAAGAGCATAATCTGCACAAACAATCATTGCTTTGACCTTGCCAGAACCGGCTATGTAAACTTTGTAACCAGACCTGTAAAAACAGATTACGACAAAGCTATGTTCAGTTCAAGAAATATCATAAGCACTTACGGCTTTTTTGATCCTATGGTTGAAGAGATTGTTAGAATTATAGGGAATAGAATACATGAGGCCAACTCTGGCAGGATGGTAATTTTTGATGCCGGATGCGGGGAAGGTTCGCATCTGCATCATATAGTTGAAAAAATTAAAAAGGAACACCAGGTAGAAGTTATAGGAGTGGGAATGGATATATCAAAGGAAGGGATAAAAATTGCTTCCGGAAAGTATAAAGGCCATATCTGGTGTGTTGGGGATTTAACCAACAGCCCTTTCGGAGATAGGGCATTTGATGTGATCCTGAATATCCTTTCACCTTCCAATTATGCAGAGTTCAGCAGGCTGCTGACTGATAACGGAGTGCTTATTAAAGCTGTTCCCGGAGAAGATTACCTTAAGGAATTGAGAGAGGCCTTGTACCATGAAACAGACAGGGAAACCTATTCAAACGAGAGGGTATTAAGGCTTTTTGAAAATAATTTCAATTTAACTGAAAGCCGGCAGGTGTATTATGAAGTTCCCTTGGATCCGGATATGCTGGCACATCTTATTAAAATGACTCCGCTGTCATGGAATGCTTCAGAAGATGAAATAAACAAAGCTGCTGATTCCATTAAAGGAATTACGGCAGATTTTACTATCCTTTGCGGGAAGAGGAGAGAGGGATAAGGAAAAATGGTTCATATTATGTTGGTTGAAGATGATAAAACTATTGCTCTGGGAATCGAATATGCCCTTAAGCAGGAAGGTTATAACACCACTGTCTGTTATACAGCCAGAGAAGCTGAAGAAGCCATAAGGAAAAATGAATTTGATCTGGCTGTGCTGGATGTGGCTTTGCCCGATGGGGACGGGTATGAACTTTGCAAAAAGATCCGCCAACTGTCGGACATGCCCATAATATTTGTAACCGCCATGGATGAGGAAGTAAATGTGGTCATGGGGCTGGATATGGGTGCCGATGACTATATTACTAAGCCTTTTCGTGTTCGTGAGCTGCTGTCCCGCATACGCAGCGTGCTGAGAAGGTATAAAAAGGCAGCAGAACATGGAGGAGAAATAATTTTAGGGGATGTCAGGATAAACACTGCCGAAGCCAAGGTTTATAAAAAAGGCGAGCCGGTTGAGTTAACATCCATGGAATACAGGCTCCTGCTTACGCTGGCAGCTGCCAAGGGCAGGGTTCTCACCCGCAGCCAGATCCTGGATGAACTTTGGGATTCGGCAGGAGAGTTTGTAAACGATAATACCCTTACGGTTTATATAAAAAGGCTGAGAGAAAAAGTAGAAGACAACCCGCAAAACCCTCGGATTATACATACTGTAAGAGGGCTGGGGTACCGGGCAGGTGAATGAAGTGGGTATTTTCAGAAATCCGGAAGTAAAAAGGCTTTACAGGATATTGGGGCTGCTTGCGGCACTTTTTTTGTTTATGGCATATCTTTTAAGCCAATGGGGAGTTCACCTTTTCAGGGACAGCATAACGAATAATATTGCAGCGGCAGTGGGAGCTTTGGCTGAGAAGTATCCTGATGCTGAAGCGGATATTATGGCTCAGTTAAGGCAGGCGGATGCAGCCAGCATTCAAGCAGGGCAGGCCCTGCTTAACAGATACGGCTACAGTACTCAGAACATTCTGCATGAGATAGAAGGAATTAAGAGCACTTTTAACTTCAACACCTTCCTGTTCATGCTTTTATCAGGAAGCATATGCCTGGCCCTTTCGGCAGTTTTCTTTTACTTTCTTGCCAGGCAATACAGGCGCATAAATGAAGTAACCGATTATGCCAAGCTGGTGCAGGCACAGGATTATTCCCTGGATATCAGGGACAACTCCGAAGGCGATATAAGCATGCTGAAAAACGAAATATACAAGATAACCACCATGCTGCGGGAACAGGCGGAATCACTGAGAAAAGAAAAGCTCGGCCTTTCCAATTCCATAGCTGACATCTCCCACCAGCTGAAAACCCCATTAACTTCCCTGTTTGTATTAAATGACCTGCTGGCAGGCGATCCGGACCCTGCTGCAAAAGAGGAATTCTTCCGGAGAATCAACTCCCAGCTGGAACGGATGCAGTGGCTGGTATCCTCGCTTTTGAAACTCTCCAAACTGGATGCGGGCACTGCTGCTATGAAAAGGGAACGGGTTTCAGCCCGGAAGCTGGCTGAAAGGGCTCTGGAAACCCTGAAGGTCCAGCTGGAACAGAAGGAAATCCAGGTAATAAATGACTATTCGGATATGGAGTTTACGGCAGACTTTAACTGGACCCTGGAAGCCGTGACCAATATATTGAAAAACTGTGCAGAGCATACTCCCAAAGGAGGGCGGATCAGCATTTCTTACGAGAGTAATCCTATTTACGATGCCATCATCATTTCAGATAACGGTGTGGGTATAGACAAGGAAGATCTGCCTCATATCTTCCAGCGCTTTTATAAGGGCAGGAATGCCAGTGAAGACAGCGTGGGCATAGGCCTGGCCATGGCCAAGGCCATTGTAAATGAGCAAAACGGGGATATATCCATCAAAAGCCGGCCGGGGCAGGGAACCACCTTTACCCTGAAATTTTTCAAGTGACAAATATGTCACCGAATAAGTCACTCCAGTGTCACTTTGGCTTGCTATTATAAAGCCGAAAACAAAGTGGAGGAGTATGAGATATGGAGATTTTAAGGGTAGAAAATATTTCAAAGGTATACGGTAAAGGTCCCACCCAGGTAAAAGCTCTGGACGGGGTATCCTTCAGCGTGAGAAAAGGCGAATTTATTGCCATTGTAGGTGCGTCCGGTTCAGGCAAGTCTACTCTCATGCACATAATCGGCGGGGTAGACAGGCCCACATCCGGCAAGGTATATATCGACAATACCGATATCTACAGCCTGAATGCAGCCAAGCTTGCCATCTTCAGGAGAAGGCAGATCGGCCTTATATACCAGTTTTACAACCTGATACCCATTTTGAACGTGGAAGAAAACCTGACCCTGCCCTTGCTGTTGGACGGCAGGCAGGTAGATAAGGCCCGGCTTGATGAATTGATAACTGCCTTGGGCCTCGCCGACCGCTTGAATCATCTACCGAATGAACTGTCCGGCGGCCAGCAGCAGCGGGTATCCATAGGCCGGGCCCTTATAAACAACCCTGCCCTGGTGCTGGCGGATGAACCTACTGGAAACCTGGACAGCAGAAATTCCCAGGAGATTGTGGATCTGCTCAGGTATTCCAACAAGCGGTATCATCAAACCCTGATTATGATCACCCATAATCACGAAATTGCCCTGCAGGCCGACAGGATTATCACCCTGGAGGACGGGCGCATTGTGAAAGATGAGGTGATCCGCTCATGAAAGTATTAACGCGGCTTACCTTAAGGAACCTTAAGCTAAACAGGAAGCGCACCATTGTAACCATCATCGGCATTATTCTTTCCGCAGCCATGATATGCGGTGTGGCTGCCCTGATTGAAAGTTTTCAGGATTTGTTTATTGAATCTGCAAAAGCTACGGATGGAAATTTCCATGCAACCTTTTACGACGTGCCCTATAAGAATAAAGGCCTTATACTTGAAAATGCCAACACCCGGGCCGGCATGCTTAGCAGGGATGTGGGCATTGCCAGGCCGGAGCATAAGGCCGACCCTGAAAAACCCTATATCCTGGTTAAGGCATATGATGACGCGGCGTTTGAAAATATGCCTGTACAGTTAAAATCCGGCCGCTTTCCCATGCGGCATGGGGAAATTGTCATATCCGAACAGCTGGCAGCGGATAGGAACCAGGGCTGGGAAATAGGCCAGGAAATCACCCTGTCTATAGGAAACAGGGAGGATGCAGGGCAGGTTTTGGACTTTAATGAGCCTTTGACCGATACGGAAGAGTTTAAGGAGATTAAAAGAGAAAGCTACAGAATAACCGGCATAATGAAAAAGCCCAGGTTTGAATCTTTTGCAAACCCGGGATATATAGCCATAACATATCTGGATGAGAGCCTGTTTGGATCGGATGACAGGGTAAACATATCCGTGCTGCTGGATAAGCCCAAGGAAGTTTACAATGTGGTTCCGCAAATGGCGGAAGCGGCAGGCATTGAAAACTTCTCATACAATAATGAGCTGCTGAGATGGATGGGAATATCGAAAAATGATAACTACAACCGGCTTATAACCAGCGTGGGCCTGATTGTAATCACCCTTATTGCAATAGGCTCTGTATCGGTAATTTATAATGCCTTTGCCATATCAGTCAGCGAGCGGAAAAAGCAGTTCGGCATGCTGTCCAGCGTGGGGGCAACCGCCAGGCAGGTACGGAAAATGGTTCACTTTGAAGCCTTTGTATTGGGCTTGATCGGCATACCCCTGGGAATCCTGTCCGGCATATTGGGGATAGGGGTTACCATAAAAGTAATAAGCCCCATAATACAAAGCTCAATAGCCGGCAACGGGGTATCACTGCGGCTGGTAATATCCCCTATGGTCATAATTGCAACTGTGTTCTTTTCCGCCTTGATAATCCTGATTTCAGCTTACCTGCCTGCCAGAAGGGCGGCCCGTGTTTCGCCCATAGAAGCCATCAGGCTGACCGGGGATATCAGCATAAAGGGCAGGAAGCTTAAAACATCCAGGCTGACCAGATGGCTGTTCGGTTTTGAAGGGGAACTGGCCCTTAAGAACCTGAAGCGTAACAGGAAAAGGTATGCGGCTACCGTAATGTCCCTCTTTATCAGCATAGTGCTCTATGTTTCCTTCTCGGCCTTTATCACCTATGGCTTTAAGAGCACCGAGATGTACTATGACAGGCTGCCCTATGATCTGGGAGTCTTTAAATACCATGATTCCTCTGAAGGTGCTGAAAAGTTTTATGAAGAAGTATCCAGCCTGGAAGGAATAGAGGAATATTCCATTGTCAGAAGCTTTTATGCATCAATAGTGGAAAAAGACCTGGAAAATTCCAGGTTCAGGGCTTATATCGACAAATACTCGCCGGGAGAAGGCGTTGAGGAGTATCATGTTTCCTTCTCCATCAACACAATGAACAAAGAGGCATATGATAAGTATTTGAAGGAAATAGGCGTGGAATCGGAAAACTACGGCAGCACCGGCAGGATTGAGGCTGTACTGATAAATAAAGATATGGTTTATACAGGCAGGTACGTAGAGTATAAGCCGGCGGATGTTTCCGAAGGGGATATTCTGCACCTGGCAGCGGATCAATATGATGAAGCTGCAGCTATAGAATTTGATGTGGAAATAGCAAAGGCTGCAGAAAAGCTTCCCTTTGGCATATCATACAACAATACAATTAATCTGCTTGTATGCGAGGAAGATTTTGAGGTTGTTTTGTCATTGATAGGTGAGGAAAATGCCAATATAACAGGCGGCATGTTTATATCCGCTGATAATCCGGACCGTCTGGCTGAAACCATATTTGATCTGAATGATAACCATTTCAATACATCAGTGGATATTTACAATGTTTCCTCTACCAGAAATGAACTGGCCAAGACCAAACTGGTAATTTCAATCTTCCTGTACGGCTTTATTTCCCTCATAACCCTGATCGGGGTAACCAATATTTTCAACACCATCAGCACCAATGTGGCCCTGAGAAGAAGGGAATTTGCCATGCTCAAATCCGTTGGGCTTACCCCTAAAGGTTTTAACAAGATTTTAAGGTATGAAAGCATTTTCTATGGCCTGAAAGCCCTTCTATACGGCCTGCCTGTGAGCATCTTGATCAGCCTGCTAATGTATAACTCTGTTTCAAATTCCTTCAGGTTTGAGCTCATTTTGCCCTGGAAAAGCATCATTACCTGTATAACAGGGGTGTTTGCAATTACCTTTGCCACCATGATTCATGCAGGGCGGAAAATGAAAAACGATAACATAGCAGATGTTCTGAAGCAAGAATATCTCTGAACCTGAAATAATATATTTCCAACAAAAGTTAAAATAGGTTATACTATTCTCTGGAGGGATGAAGATGCTTGAACTGATCAAAAGCAGGAGAAGCATACGCAGATATCAGGATAAGGCAGTTGAACAGGAAAAGCTTGACGCCATTCTGAAAAGCGCACTTATGGCACCTTCCTCCAGAGGGCGCAGGCCGTGGGAGTTTATAGTTGTAAATGACAGGGAAAAAATCAAAAAGCTTTCGCTTTGCAGAGGGCCTTCTTCCAGGTTTCTGGCAGATGCTCCCCTGGCGGTTATAGTTGCAGCAAAGGGAGAGATAGGCAGTGTCTGGGTGGAGGATGCATCCATAGCAGCGGCCTATATGCAGCTGGCGGCCCATTCGCTGGGCCTGGGTTCCTGCTGGATCCAGGTGCGGGACAGGGCACATGATGATAAGCAGACTGCGGAGGAATATATAAGGGAGATAGTGAACATTCCCGGTTCCCTGAATGTCTTATGCATGCTGGCGGTGGGTTACCCTGCCGAAGAAAAGCCTGCTCATGATGAGGAAAAACTTCTGTATGACAAAATCCACTACAACAGGTACTAGTTTGCTTAGTGCTTAACTTCCCTTTAAAATGGTTATTATGATAGAAGGCATTAATATATGGAGGAGATTGTATGAAGGACATAATCATAGTAGGCGGAGGTTTGGCTGGGTTAACAGCCGGCATGTACACCAAGAGAGCAGGGCTGGATACCATATTGTTTGAAAAAATGTTTACCGGCGGTCAGGCCAGTACTACCAATTTAATAGAAAACTACCCTGGCTTTGATGATCCCATCAGCGGGCCGGATTTTTCCATGAAAATAGAAAACCATGCCAGAAAGTTCGGCCTTGAGATACAGTATGATGAGATAATCGGCATGGAATTGGAAGGGAAAATAAAGAAAGTTATAACTGAAAACCAGGAATACGAGGCCAAGGCGGTTATCCTGGCCATGGGCGCCGAACCTAAAAAACTGGGGCTTGATAAGGAAAATGAGTTCCGGGGCAGGGGCGTTTCCTACTGCGCTACCTGTGACGGGGCTTTTTATAAAGACAGGGATGTAATTGTTGTCGGCGGCGGTGATACTGCCGCAGAAGATGCCATGTTCCTGGCCCAGTATGCCAGCAAGGTCTACCTGGTGCACAGGCGGGATACCTTAAGGGCTGCCAAGATTATTGCCGACAGGGTTATAGCCAGCAAAAAGGTTGAGAAAGTGTGGGATTCGGTAGTTGAAGAAATCCTGGGCGAGGATCATGTTACCGGTGTCCGCGTGGCGAACGTGAAAACCGGTGAAAAACGGGAGATCAAGGCAGACGGTCTGTTTATAGCCATAGGCGTGCGGCCCAACAGCGAGCTTGTAAAAAACGTGGTTGAGACCAATGATGCAGGTTATGTTTTGACCAATGAAGCTATGGAAACCAGTGTCCCCGGCGTTTTTGCAGCCGGAGACATAAGGCAGAAGCCTTTGCTGCAATTGATTACAGCAGCTTCCGATGGGGCTGTTGCTGCATACAGCGCACAAAAGTATATTATTGAAACCTTTGGAGATGAATGAGAAAGGAGAACTTTAATGGGTCGTTTGTTCGGAACTGACGGAGTAAGGGGGCTTGCCAATTCGGAACTGACCGGCAAGCTGGCTTTTGAACTGGGCCAGGCCGGTGCATATGTGCTTACCATGGCAAAGCACAAGCCCAGAATTCTGATTGGCAGGGATACCCGTATTTCAGGCGACATGCTGGAGGCAGCTTTGATTGCCGGCATCTGTTCGGTAGGGGCAGAAGCCATAGTTGCCGGTGTTATTCCTACCCCGGCTGTTGCCTATCTTACCAGGCACTATGGGGCCGATGCCGGAGTTGTGATATCTGCTTCCCATAATTCCATGGAGTATAACGGCATTAAGTTTTTTGACAAGAACGGCTACAAGCTGCCGGATGAGCTGGAAAACCGGATTGAAAGCATTATCCTGGACAAAGCTGAAACCATGCCTGCTCCCATCGGTGTTGAGGTGGGCAGAAGGGTGCGCATCAGGAATGCTGTCAGGGATTATGTAGAATTTCTAAAAGGCACGGTGGATACCGACCTGGACGGGCTGAAAATTGTTCTGGACTGTGCCAACGGAGCAGCTTATGAGGCTGCACCCATGGTGCTCGGATCCCTGGGAGCTGAGGTAATTACCACCTACCACACCCCTGACGGTACCAACATAAATGATTACTGCGGTTCCACCCATCCTGAGAAACTGCAGAGCCTGGTGCTGGAAACCGGTGCGGATGTAGGCCTGGCCTTTGACGGGGATGCCGACAGGCTGATTGCGGTCAGCGAGCTGGGCAACCTGGTGGACGGCGATCATATAATGTACATATGCGCTATGGACATGAAGGAGCGGGGCCTGCTCAAGCAGAATACGGTAGTAAGCACAGTTATGAGCAACCTGGGCCTGGATAATGCCCTGAAAAATGCAGGCTGCAAACTTGAGAAAACCAGGGTAGGAGACCGTTATGTTTTGGAAAAAATGCTGGAGATGGGTTATAATTTCGGCGGTGAGCAATCCGGCCACATTATCTTCCTGGATCACAATACCACAGGAGACGGCATTTTAACTGCCCTGCAGCTGTTGAGTGTTATGAAGCGCAGCGGCAGGAAGCTGTCCGAACTGGCTTCCGGCATGAAGAAATATCCCCAGGTTCTGGTGAATGCCAGGGTTTCTGAAGATAAGAAGAATTTCTATAAGGACGATGATGTCATACAGGAGGAGATAAGGAAAATAGAAGAGCGCTTTCAGGATGACGGCAGGGTCCTGATCCGGCCTTCAGGCACTGAACCGGTAGTGCGGGTTATGATTGAAGGGGCTGATCAGAGGGAAATTGAAGATCAGGCCGTTAAACTTGCCAGGTTAATAGAGGAAAGGTTGAGCTGATATATAATTAAAGCGGATTTCATTCATTTGAAATCCGCTTTTGCTTTATCCAGGCAATAGGAACATATGCCTTTGAAAAATACATTTCTTTCAAAAATCCGGAAGTTTTTCAGGCTGCCGGGATTTATAAGGGCAGGATCCAGATCAAATTCATATATAATCTGGCATACCTGGCATTTGAAATGCCCATGATTGGTAACGTCCACATCAAAGCGCTGTTCATTGCCGTCTATGGTAATTGAACGGACTATATTGGAGCGGATAAACAAATCCAGGGTATTATAGACGGTGGTTTTGGAAAGGGTAGGCATTTCCTTAACCAGGGCGCTGTGTATATCATCCGCGGTAGGATGTGTCGGCCGGGATGCCAGGTATTCAAATATCTTCAGCCTGGGAAAGGAAGGCTTAATATTGTTTTTAACAAGATAATTCTTTATCTCATTTATGGAAACCGACATATTGCAGCATTCCTTTCCATAATTCGATTCCATTTTTTGTTAATTACCTTAATCAGTATTATACTATATCAATCGAAAAATTCAAGTAAGCTTTGGACACGGCTGCGAATAAGATCACAAAAAAAACGAAGGCCACGAAAAAGATTATTGTAACCTTCGTTATGCAATATAGGGGGTTTAACTGTATTATTCCCAAATAGGATTAAATCTTATACAGAAAGAATAATTTTTTGACCTGTTTAATTGGTGCCCTTTAGTTCTTCCTGGCCGAGCTTGTAATTACGCTTCTAAGCGTTATGGCACTTATAACAATTATTCCGCCGATTATTGCATGCGCTCCAGGTTTTTCTCCCAGGAAAATCAAAACCCAGATAGGATTCAGTATCGGCTCAATCATAGTTATCAGGGTAGCCTCAAGAGCTGCCGTGTGTTTAATGGCATGGCTGAACAGGATATAGGAAATTCCAAGCTGAAAAACACCTAAAATTACCAGGTAGAACCATTCCATGGCGGTGGGAGCCGCTGCAAAAATAAACGGAATTCCTGCCAGGGCTGCTGTCAGATTTCCCAATATGACTGATTCAATTGGAGAACCGTTCTTTTGCATTCGCATGAATATGGGAAAGAACCCGAAGCCTACCCCGCTGATCAAGGCAAAGATGTTTCCCGCTAATCCCCGGGTATCAAGATCGTCTAAGAAAAACAGTATCATGCCGCAAAAAACCACCGCAATGGTGATCCAATCCAGGCGTGTAACCTTTTCCTTAAGCAGCCATCCGCTGAAAAGGGCTACGTAAATGGGAGCGGTGTACTGGATGAGAATTGCATTGGCGGCGGTTGTGTATTTATTTGCAAGTACAAAGGCAGTTACCGTCAAAGCATAAGCAGCAGCTGCCGCAATTTGCGGAAAAGACCAGGTGAACCTGGGTTTTCTGACATAAATTGTGATTATAACAGCTGCAATTAAGGATCTGGTGCCTGCTATAAAAAAAGGGTGGACATTGACCAGTTTTATCAGCAGGCCGCCTACACTCCACATAACAGCCGTAAGGGCAAGAAGCATAAGCGAGATTTTTCTTTTGTATTCCATGATATGCCTCCAATAATGCTGTGTTAATAACATATAGGCTTGCATGGTCAAGCATTTTTTACCGCCATTTTATCATCTTTTAGTTAATTTAGGAACAAAATTTACCCAAAACTTTATCAAGCTTTTCACATACTTTTTGCCCACACCTCATCAAAAATGATGGATTAAGTTTAAAATCATGCATAAATCAATACATACAGCTTAACCGAGCTCTATAAAACCTTGAAAAATAGGCAAAAGATTGTCGTTATTCTATCAACAGATGCCAGGCACATAAAATACTTTGCAAAATAAATATCTATTATTGCAAATGTCTGTAAATTCTGATATCATAAAGATGGAAAAAGAATCGGGGAGGTAAAGAGGATGTTCAGAATCGCTATATATGCACTTATAACCCTGGCGGCCGTTATACTGGCAGCAGTTTTGATCTTCAGGAGCAAGTCCTATCATCAATACGTGGTGCGCCAGTTGAATATGTGGGATGAAGAATATGACCGCATCTACAGCATGGGAGATTGAAGGTGAGAGTTTTTAATGGAAGTGATTAATATTTCATACGGATAAATATGCCATAGGCTGGGTATGGATATAAGGCTTATGGCATATTTTATTTTTTGGGAATTCATTTCCAGAAATTAGTTAGACAATATAATTAAAAGCCTAGTATAATGGAAACAATGAGAAATACTGTAAGCATAAGGAGGGCTGGACTATGAGTTTTTTGGATTTGGCCAGAAAACGCTGCTCAGTTCGCAAGTATCTCTCCAAGGAAGTGGAGAAGGAAAAGCTTCTGCAGGTTCTGGAAGCTGCAAGAATCGCTCCGTCTGCCTGCAATCTGCAGCCCTGGAGAATTTTTGTGATAAGGGATCAGCAAAAGAAAGAGGCCCTGTATGAGGCTTATCCCAGAGACTGGTTTGTTAAAGCTCCTGTAATCCTGGTCATATGCGTTGACCGTACCCAATCATGGAAGCGGGGCGACGGAAAGGATTACGGGGATGTAGATATTGCCATTGCAGTGGATCATATGACTTTGGCAGCGGCCGACCTTGGGCTCGGCACCTGCTGGATAGGCGCTTTTGACCAGGCTAAATGCCGTAATGCCTTGCAGCTGCCCGATCACTTGGAGCCCATAGCCATGCTGCCTTTGGGATATCCTGCAAAGACCGAATCTCCGGACAGGCATTCAACCAGGCGCAAAAGCCTTGATGAAATAGTTGAATGGGAATAAAAAGCGAACAGGGGTGAGTGATGTGTCAACTACAGGCCAAACAAGCAAGTGGCACTTGGCTGCATTGGGAGAACTTATAATAGACTTTACTCCCGCAGGAACATCAGAGGAAGGCGGGGCTTTGTTTGAAAGGAATCCCGGAGGAGCTCCTGCCAATGTGCTGGTTGTTGGAAGCAGGCTGGGCCTTTCCACCGTATTTATAGGGAAGGTGGGGCAGGATGCCTTTGGGGAGTTTTTAAAAGAAACTATTGTAGAGCAGGGGGTGGACACCAGGGGGTTGATTTTGACCGAGGAGGCAAATACCACTCTGGCTTTTGTTCACTTAAGCGAAGGCGGGGAGAGGTCCTTCAGTTTCTACCGCAATCCCGGAGCGGATATGCTCTTACATATTGAGGATGTGGATGAAGAAATATTAAAAGGCTCTTACATTTTCCACTTCGGTTCCGTATCCATGACCAAGGAACCTGCCCGGACCACAACCTTGAAGGCAGCAGAGAGGGCGAAGGAGCTGGGCAAAATCATCTCCTATGATCCTAACTTAAGGCCGCCTCTGTGGGACAGCCTGGAAGAAGCCAGAGAAATCATATCCCTGGGTCTGCCATACGCAGATGTGCTGAAAATATCCGAAGAGGAACTGGAATTCTTAACCGGCCATAAGGATCCTGAAACCGGCTCCAAGGCCTTGTATGAAAAGTATAATACGCCCATAATTCTGGTAACCTTAGGCCCTGACGGCTGCTTCTACAGAAGCGGGGAACGGACCGGCCATATGCCCGGCTTTAAGGTTAAATCGGTGGATACAACCGGTGCCGGAGATGCATTTTTGGGAGGTTTCCTGTATCAGCTCATCAAATCCGGCAAGGAACCGTCTCAGCTGGATGAAAATGATTTGAACCAGGCGGTCAGGTTTGCCAATGCCATGGGAGCCCTGACTACTACCAAGCGGGGTGCTATTCCGGCAATTCCTTCCATGGAAGAGGTAAATAAACTGCTTGAGTCATATTGATAAATCTTATAAATATGCCAGGGTTTTTTATTAAAATGACAAATAGGGGGATTTATAATGTTCGACAAGCACCAAGTGGCAGATTTGGGCAGATGGGCAGGTTTTGTAGGCATAGTAACTCTCATTGGAGGCATTTTAAGCTGCATATCCATAGTGGGCATCATACCCGGCATAGTTGCTATCATACTGGGCTTGAAGCTGAGAAGCGTTAAGAGCTATGCTGATCAGGTAGCTGCCGATCCGGATGATGCATCCCAGGCGAGCAGGATCAATCTGATGATAAACGATCTGTCCAGTTATTTTAAGATTCAGGGAATACTTATGATAATCGGCCTGGTATTGGCAGTAATCGGAATCATTGCTATTCTGTCTTCGGCCTTTTTCTCTTATTTGGTCAATGAAACCTTATACTATTAATTACTCAAAAGAAACGCAGGTTAAGGAGACTTAGAATATGAACTCAGCAATCAGAGACATAAGGCTGGCGCCCGAAGGAAGGGCCAGAATCAACTGGGTCAGGCAGTATATGCCCCTTTTAAATGAGCTGGAAAAGGAGTTTAGAGCGGAAAAGCCCTTTGAAGGAAAACGTATTACCGTGTCGGTTCATCTGGAGGCAAAAACTGCCTACCTGTCCCTGGTGCTGGCTGCAGGAGGTGCTGAGGTGGCAGTTACCGGCAGCAATCCCCTGTCCACCCAGGATGCGGTGGCTGCCGCCCTGGCGGAAGAAGGCCTTAAGGTATATGCCTGGCATGGAGCTTCGGAAGAGGAATACAATGAGCATTTGAATCAGGCTCTGGATTTTGGGCCCCACATCATAATCGATGACGGCGGAGACCTGGTTCACATGCTGCATACTAGCCGCACGGACCTGAAGGACGGGGTCATCGGCGGCTGCGAGGAAACCACCACAGGCGTGCTCAGGCTTCGCGCCAGGGAAAGGGAAGGGCAGCTGGCCTTTCCCATGTTCTCGGTAAACGACGCCTACTGCAAGTATCTGTTTGACAACCGATACGGCACCGGCCAATCGGTATGGGACGGAATCATGCGTACTACAAACCTGATTGTTGCAGGAAAGAATGTGGTAATTGCCGGTTACGGCTGGTGCGGCAAGGGCGTTGCCATGAAAGCCAAGGGACTGGGTGCCAATGTAATCATTACCGAGGTAGACCCGGTAAAAGCCCTGGAAGCGGTTATGGACGGCTTCAGGGTCATGACCATGGATGAAGCTGCTTCCATAGGGGATATTTTCATCACGGTAACCGGTTGTATTAAGGTTATCCGCAAAGAGCATTTTAAGAAGATGAAGGATGGAGTGCTTCTTGCCAATGCAGGCCACTTTGACGTTGAGGTATGGAAACCGGGGCTGGAGGAGCTTTGCGTGGACAAAAAGCCCATGCGCAAAAACATCATGGGCTATGTCATGGAGGATGGCAGAATTCTCAACCTGCTGGCAGAGGGCAGACTGGTCAACCTGGCATCTGGCGACGGGCATCCTGCTGAAATAATGGACATGAGCTTTGCCCTGCAGGCCCTGTGTGCCAGATATGTAATGGAAAACGAAGGCAGGCTGCAAAACCGCGTATACCAGGTTCCTGAAGAGATAGACCAGCGGGTGGCCCGCATGAAGCTGGCATCCATGGGGATTCAGATCGACACCCTCACCCCGGAACAGGCAGAATATTTGAAAACTTATTAATAAGGCAATTGGGGTGGCGGTATGAAAACATTAATTAAAAATATCGACATAATTACAATGGATGCGGATAAAAATCGTTATCCCGGCGGCGCCATTCTGTATGAAGGTGACACCATTGAGTATGTGGGTCCTTTTTCGGATTTGGAAGATAAGATTAAGGAAGACAATAGGCAGGTAAAGGTTATAGACGGCAGGGGAATGCTGGCCCTGCCCGGCTTTATAAATGCCCATACCCACATACCCATGACAGCTTTCCGGGGTTACGCCGATAACATGGCTCTTTGGGAATGGCTGACTCAGAAGATCTGGCCTATGGAAGCCAAACTGAAGCCGGGGGATTGCTACTGGCTTTCCCTGCTTGGTGCTGCAGAGATGATAATGGCAGGCGTGACCACTTTTTCCGATATGTATATGTTTACAGGCGATATTGCCCGGGCTGCTGCCGATTCGGGCATGAGAGCGGTTATAAGCAGGGCAATGGTGGGGCCGGATGATACATATGGGCAGAGGCTGAAAGACGTGGAAGAACTGGCGGAATGGCAGAATAAAGCAGAGGGCAGAATCACCATGATGATAGCCCCTCATGCGGTTTATACCTGCTCTCCCGATTTCCTCGTGACCTGCAGGAAGCTGGCAGAGGAATACAAGACGGGCATTCACATACATTTATCCGAAACAGCCAAGGAAGTTGAAGATTGCCTGAAAGAACACGGCAAAACTCCCGTAAAACATCTGTATGACCTGGGGTATTTTGATCTGCCGGTAACCGCAGCACACTGTGTGCACCTGACGGATGAAGATATGGACCTGATGGCCAGGCATGATGTAAGGGTGGCGCACTGTCCGTCCAGCAACATGAAGCTGGCCAGCGGTTTTGCTCCGGTTGACCGGATGCTGAAGCGGGGGATTACCGTATCGCTGGGTACCGATGGGGCTGCCAGCAATAACAATTTAAGCATCTTAAAGGAGATGTCTGTGGCAGCTCTTATAGCCAAGGGTTATACGGGAGATCCCAATGCCCTGCCAGCCCATAAGGTTGTGGAGATGGCAACCGCAAGCGGAGCCAAGGCCCTTATGCTGGAAGATAAGACTGGCAGCCTGGAGGCAGGCAAAAAGGCAGATATCCAGCTGATTGATACCAGCGGCCCCCATTTGTTCCCCAAGGAAGATCCCTTGGTTCATCTGGTGTACAGCGGCTATTCCGGAGATGTGGACACCCTTGTCATAAACGGCCGTGTGGTGATGCAGGGCAGGAAGCTTACAACCATTGATTTAGGCCTGGTTTACAAGGAAGTTGAAAAAATTGTAAACAGATTGCGAAATTGACTGTATTTCCTCCTTTTGCTGAATAATTTATCATACCCATGAAATAAATAAACAAAAGAAGTGTAAACAAGCGTAAAACTTTTGAAATATTTAATGGGTATAATTATAACAAGCAGAAGAGCAAGAGGAGGAATCACAATGAGCGCATTCTTCAGATCCGAAATCGGACGTGGAATAACCGTAGCCATAATATCCGCCGGCATTACAGGGTTGGCGTTAATGCCATTGTTCCTCATGGAGTTGCTGCATTCATTGTAATTATTTGTGTACTTATGCATAATTATTCTGCAAATGGATATAAAAACAGCCGGATGCTGCCGGCTGTTTAATTCATCTATGTCAGGGAACAAAAACATGGTTTCCAATCACCGTTGCCGGACTGGCGGATATCCGTCTGCGCATCCATCTGGAGGTGGCAGTTTTCGGGTTCATATAAAAGAGGCAGCCCTTGGTCGGGTCGTTTCCCATAATGGCATCTGCAACAGCCAGATAGGATTCCAGATCCGGTTTTAGGTTAATCTGCCCGTCATCCACACAGGTAAAAGCTCCCGGCTGGTAAATGACTTCTTCAATGGTATCGGGAAACTGGGATGACCTGGCCCGGTTCAGAATAACTGCCGCTACAGCCACCTTACCTATATAATGTTCTCCTCTTGCTTCGCCATGGACGGTTCGGGCCATCAGATGGATATCCTGCGGCTTTCAATGGGTGTTAAGCGAAAGTTCCGAAACCAGCTGTTCAATGGCTTTTTGTTCAGCTGCTTTTTGATCAGCCAGAGCCAGGCCTGGCATCAATGTACAGATTATAATCAAAAAAGCAGCCACAAGGCTTTTCACATTCATCCCTCCTTAAAAATTATTATTTTCAAAATTTCAAATGATATTACTGACAATTTTTTAAACAAAAAAAGAAGGGCTTAAGTTAAGCCCTTCAGGTTTATTTTCTTATTCTTCATCACCAAACAGTTTGAATCCGCCTTTTCCGCCAAATAAAAGCATCAACAGAAAAAACAAAATGATTATTGTAAATATATTGCTGCCGCGGCCGAACAGTTCGTTATCGTCGCCAAAGCCTTTTATATCGTCCATGTACAAGCACCTCATTTCCCCGGAAATTTAATGAGTTTCCATTCCATACTATGATATTTCAGGGCTTAAGGTGCATGATCAGGTGCTATTTCAAGAGCGCATCGCCTATTTCATATACATTTCCTGCGCCCATGGTGATAATAAGGTCGCCGGGCTGTGAATTTTCCCTTACATAATCGGCAATTTCATTGAATTCAGGCATATAGGTGCAATTCAAGCCTTTTTCAGAAATTGCTTCTGCCAGCATTTGCGAGCTGATATCTCCCGTGTCTTTTTCCCTGGCGGCATAAATATCGGCCAGTATAAGAAAATCTACCCCGTCAAAGGCCTCCGTAAATTCATTAAAGAGTTTTTTTGTTCTGGTATAGGTATGGGGCTGGAAGATACACCACAGCCTGTTATGGGGATAATGCATGGCAGCCTTCAGGGTTGCCTTGATTTCCGTGGGATGATGGGCATAATCGTCAATTACCACAGCCTGGTTGGAGGTTTTTCCCTTGAGTTCAAACCTGCGGTGGGTGCCTCTGTACTTGAGCAGGGCTTCCTGCATTTTGGATTCCGGTATGCCCATTGTATGGCAGGCCGCTATACAGGCCAGGGCATTGTATATATTGTGCTTCCCAGGCACTCTCAGGGCAAACCTTCCCATGTTTTTGCCCTTGTTCACAACCGTAAAGGAGCTATGATATTGGCTGTTATAGGAAATATCAACAGCTGTCCAGTCGGCGTCATGGTCTATGCCGTAGGATATGGTATTGCAGTCCACCTGGTTCAGCAGCCTGGATACCAGGGGATCATCGGCACAGCCGATGACATAGCCGGTTTTGGGCACAATCCTGGCAAATTTGAGAAAGGATTCATATATTTGGTTTATATCCTTAAAATAATCCAAGTGGTCCTTATCGATATTAAGTATGATTGCCATGTATGGATAGAATTTAAGGAAACTGTCCATGTATTCGCAGGCTTCGGTGACAAAATACCGGCTTTCACCTGTCCGTACATTGCCGCCTATCTCATCAACTTCCCCGCCTACCAGGATGGTTGGATCCAGTTCCGCATGGTTCATAATAATCGACAGCATGGAAGTAGCTGTGGTTTTTCCATGGGAGCCTGCCACTCCAATGGCAAAATCAAAGGTCTCCATTATCTGGCCCAGCAAAGAAGCCCTGTCCATGCAGGGAATATTCTGCTTTTTAGCCTCCATAAGTTCAGGATTATCATCCTTAACGGCGGCTGTATATACCACTAAGTCAGCACCCTTTATATTCTCTGCATTATGCCCCTGGTACACCTGGGCTCCCTTGCTTTGCAGGCGTGAAGTCAATCCG
>FZPS01000187.1_pt74 | contig 32414 bp, 32 predicted proteins | sample 1817821 | NCBI WGS metagenome assembly FZPS01 (sample SAMEA104158645, study PRJEB21678) | metagenome | place: Germany | collected 2015-04-21
GGGCTTTAAAGGCCTTATCAGGTTTTTAAAAAATAAAAAATCACTACCAAAGGAAACCTCTAAACCATTGAGACCGCTTACAATATACGCGGACCAAAAAAGTTGCCCACAAATACTTGACTCAAACTCTTTAAAAACTGACTTGTATAAATTTTAAATTATCGCTAAAATAGGCAAAGAACAAATTGAACCTGTTAATAAGTTGTGGGTAACTTATTCGGCAAAGTCGTTAAAGGAAAGAAGGACTTATTTATGTCAATGAAAACAGAATTTTTAATCTGGGATGAGCAGGCGACAGACCAGCTATCAAAATATATTAGATCAGGCGAGGTTGTCGCTTTTCCAACAGAGACAGTCTATGGACTAGGAGCTGATGCAACAAATCCTGAAGCCGTTAAGAAAATATTTCTAGCGAAGGGCCGCCCATCAGATAATCCATTGATTGTTCATGTATCCAGTATTGAACAAATTGAAAGCTATGTAACAGAAATATCACCAGCTGCACGGCGATTAATTCAAGCATTTATGCCTGGGCCACTTACTGTTGTGCTACCAAGCAACGGAAAGATTTCCGATCAAGTAACAGCAGGTCTAGACACAGTTGGCGTGAGGATTCCAGACCACCCAGCCGCACAAGAACTGATTCAGAAAGCAAATGTACCGATTGCAGCACCTAGTGCTAATCTTTCAGGTAAGCCAAGCCCAACAAGTGCGATCCATGTGTTCCAAGATTTGAACGGAAAAATTAAGGCGATATTAGATGGTGGGACAACTGGTGTTGGATTAGAATCAACTGTTGTCGATTGTACTGGAGAAAAACCAGAAATTATCCGCCCGGGCGGTGTAACACAAATGGAGATTGAAGAAGTCCTCGGGTATCCTATTGAACTTGCAACAGAGGATGTCAGTGAAGTACAACCAAAATCACCAGGGATGAAATATACACACTATCAACCAGATGTCCCGTTAATTTTGATTGATGGTGATCAGGCATTTTTCCAAGCACAAATTGATGAATATCGATCAAATGGAGAAAAGGTAGGAGTGCTCGCAAGCGAGGAGTTAGCGACAATTCTAAATGCAGATCTGATTCATATTTGTGGAACAGTTGGGAATTTATCAACAGTAGCAGGTCAGCTATACCAATCGTTAAGAGTCTTTAAGAAAACAGAGGTTGATATCATTCTAGCAGAGGTATTTCCAACAGAAGGCATTGGCCAAGCGATTATGAATCGACTTAATAAAGCAGCAAATCAAATCATAAAACAAGAAAAATGACAGGTACTTACCGAGTCATTTTTTTATTTCCCTAGCATAAACTTTATTTAGCTCGTCCAACCAAGGGGGAATACCAATGCTAAATTCAATTGTTACACAACTCATCCTTGCAATTGTCGTCTCATTTGACGCTTTTTCAGTTTGTCTAGGTATCGGCCTCCAACCGATCAGATTAAAAAAGGTAGCAGAGATTGGCATTTGGATTGGCTTATTTCATATCTTAATGCCCCTTCTAGGATTACTTCTAGGTAGTTTCCTCAATGATCGTTTTACCCATTTAACTGAGCTACTTAGTGGACTATTGCTTTTCGGCATTGGTGCCCAACTTATTTTTCAAACATTTGCAGAACAGACTCGTCAATCATCTCCAAAAACACTGACAACATCTGCGATTACGATGCTCGCACTTTCAGTTAGTATCGATAGCTTTCCTGTTGGCATTAGCCTTGGTATCTCAGGCTTCCATACAGCACTTACACTCGTACTATTTGGTAGTGTATCAATGTTTGCTGCTTGGCTCAGTCTATTAATCGGAAAGAAGATTCAACATAATATCGATCGCTCGCTTGCATGGATTGGTGGTCTTATTCTATGTATTCTCGGCCTGAAAATTATTTTTTAGCAAAAATACAGCTTGACTCAACATCAATATGAGTACACACAAGCTTAGTTTCCTTCGCAAAAAAACTCTCCCTCCTAATGCTTTCAATATCCTCATTCTTTGTAGCATCTTATTTGGTTCTAACTTCCCGTTATGATATGATTTACATGAAAAAATTAAGCCAAAGGAGAGAAATAATGAACATATTATTTGTCTGCACAGGCAATACATGTAGAAGTCCAATGGCAGAAGCAATTCTTAAATCAAAATCAAATTTTGAAGTCCAATCGGCTGGAATTGAAGCAATGACTGGTCAACCGACAAATCCAAAAGCGATTGACACTTTAAAGGCAAATCAGATTGACTTCTCAGGACAATCGCAACAGCTCGATTCAGAACTTGTTGACTGGGCAGATTTGATTTTAACAATGACTAATCACCATAAACAGGTGATAACCTCTCACTTTTCATCTGGTATTGATAAAGTTTTTACATTAAAAGAGTATACGAGTGATGACGCCGATGAGACTTGGCAAGCTTTAAAAGCTACTTATTTAAAATTAGAAGAAAAAAGAGCCAGCACCAGTGAAAACTCAACAAAAGAAGAGATTGAAGCCTGCTTGAGTGAAGAAATGGCTGAAATCAGACGGCTTGAAGAGAAGCTTAGAGACTTGGATATTGTCGATCCATTTGGTCAGAATCATGAAGCATATCAACAGGCATATCAAGAAATTAACAGCGCAATTGACAAATTAATTGAAAAGTTGCCAGAATAATAAGAAAGCTACTATTAATTAAGCCTAAAAATGAGTACAATAGAGTTAAGTAAAATTGATGAGGAGTGGAAGGATTAATGAAAGTTATTATTACAGCAGATCACGCTGGTTATGAATTAGCACGAGAATTAGTACCATTTATTGAAGAACTGGGTGCAACAGTTGAATATACAGGACCAACAACTTCAGAGTCAGTTGACTTTTCAGACTATGGCTTTCCAGCAGCTGAAAAAGTTGCAAGTGGCGAATTTGACCGTGGTTTAGTCATTTGTGGTACAGGCATTGGGATGTCAATTGCAGCTAACAAAGTAAAAGGCATTCGCTGTGCACTTGTACATGACGTATATACAGCACGTGTCACACGTGAACATAACAACTCGAACGTTTTAGCAATGGGCGCGCGTGTTATCGGTGTTGACCTAGCTAAAGAAATCGTAAAAACATGGATCGACACTGATTTTGAGGGTGGTCGTCACCAACGCCGCCTTGATAAAGTTGCTGAATACGAACAAGCAAATCGCTAAAAAGTAGAGAAAGACTTTTTTAGGTCCTCAATTAATACATCACGTTCTAAAATCTAAAGATCAAGAGACCTGTAGGTGTTGCTGATTTTGTAGGTGGATAACCACCTATAATCAAATAAATTTTTAATAGAAGAGGATTAAGGGGGAACGATGAAGATGAAATTTTTACAAACAAGTGACCAAGAATTGTACCAAGCGATTGAACAGGAGCGAGCAAGACAACACGATAAAATCGAGTTGATCGCTTCAGAAAACTTTGTCTCAGAAGCGGTAATGGAGGCACAAGGCTCTGTTTTAACAAACAAGTACGCTGAAGGATACCCAGGCAAGCGCTACTACGGCGGCTGTGAATATGTGGATATCGCAGAGAACCTCGCTCGTGACCGCGCTAAAAAGCTATTTGGTGCTGAGCATGTTAACGTTCAGCCACACTCAGGCGCACAGGCAAATATGGCCGTTTATTCAGCATTTCTAACACCTGGTGATACGGTGCTAGGCATGAACCTATCTCACGGTGGCCACTTAACGCACGGTAGTCCAGTAAACTTTAGTGGAAAGCTCTACAACTTCGAAGAATACGGTGTAGACCCAGAAACTGAAATGCTCGATTATGAAGCGGTTCGTCAAAAGGCGCTCGAGGTAAAACCTAAGTTGATTGTTGCAGGAGCAAGTGCATATCCACGCTTAATTGACTTTAAGAAATTCCGTGAAATTGCCGATGAAGTTGGCGCATATTTAATGGTTGATATGGCACACGTTGCTGGACTTGTCGCAACAGGTCATCATCCGGATCCAGTTCCATACGCTGATTTCGTCACGACAACAACACATAAGACGCTCAGAGGCCCACGTGGCGGTATGATTTTAACTAAAGAAAAATACGCCAAGAAAATTGATTCATCTGTTTTTCCTGGCATGCAAGGTGGTCCATTAATGCACGTTATTGCAGCTAAAGCAACTGCATTTAAAGAAGCATTAGACCCAAGCTTTAAAGATTATTCAGAACAGATTATCAAAAACGCTCATAGCCTAGCAGAAAGCTTGCAAGCTGAAGGTATTCGTCTTGTTTCAGGAGGTACGGACAACCACTTGTTACTCCTAGATGTTCGCACCCTTAATCTAACTGGAAAAGATGCAGAGAAAATTCTAGATGATATCGGCATGACAACAAACAAGAACACAATTCCATTTGACCCAGAAGGACCATTTATTACAAGTGGTGTTCGTGTTGGTACGGCAGCAGTCACAACACGTGGCTTTAAAGAAGCTGAACTAAAAGAAGTCGGCTCAATCATTGCCTTTACTTTGAAGAATTACCAAGATGAAGCAAAATTAACAGAAGCGAAACAACGTGTCAAAGCACTGACAGATCGTTTCCCGCTCTATAAATAAAAATGAAAAGTCGAAACCAGTTTATGAATGGCTATCTGTTGAGTAGACAGCTGGCAGCTCATATTCTTGTTTCGACTTTTTCGCATATTTTCTATAGTACGTGCGAATAAAATATATTTTTGTCAAAAAGGATCGAACTTTACTTGAAAGCACAGACTATTTTCTGTACAATTTTATAGATATATAAATTGATAAGGAGTGATCGAACGTGAGTAATGTATTTGTACTGGATCATCCATTGATACAACACAAAATCACACATATTCGACAAACAGAAACAGGTACAAAAGATTTCCGTGACCTAGTTGATGAAGTAGCAGGCCTAATGGCTTATGAGATTACACGCGATTTACCATTAACTGAAATTGAAATTGAAACACCTGTAGCAAAAATGAAATCAAAAGTTTTGAGCGGTAAGAAAATTGGTATCGTGCCAATTTTACGTGCAGGTTTAGGTATGGTAGACGGCGTATTACGTCACATCCCAGCAGCAAAAGTAGGCCACGTTGGGCTATATCGTGATCCGGAAACATTAAAGCCTGTTGAATATTATTTCAAGATGCCAAACGACATTTCTGAACGTGAATTAATTGTCGTTGATCCAATGCTTGCAACTGGTGGATCAGCAGCTGACGCGATCGATTCCTTAAAAAAGCGTGGCGCAAGACGAATTAAATTTGTTTGTCTAATCGCAGCACCAGAAGGCGTTAAATATCTTCAGGAAAAACACCCAGACGTTGATATCTACCTTGCGCAAATCGACGAAAAACTAAACGAAAAAGGTTATATCGTCCCAGGTCTTGGCGACGCAGGTGACCGCCTCTTCGGAACTAAATAATGATGACAAAAAACTGCTTCCATCGAAGCGGTTTTTTTATTGAGAAAAGTGTTGGATGATTTTACATTAACTACTAATTCGGGTGCGTTCGCACTCAAAATCGAAAATTCGCACGCAAATCCAAAAATTCGCACATGATCATAGTGCGATCGCACACAAAGCAAAAATTTCGCACTCAAACTGGAAAAATTGAACTATTCATCATAAATTCACGTAGTTTCAGCTTGTATTTTTTCTAACTGATCGAGTCATACTAGATTTGAAAAGGGAGCGATCAAACAAGATGAAACGTGTCATCATATTATTTTTATTAATCATATCTATACCAATTACATTACAAGCGCAGTCACCTCACCAACCAAAGCGATTACTTCTTGAGCTGAATGTATCAGCAGATGAGTTTATCGAAACACTAGATCGTGACTATCCTAGGGTAACAATTTTAGAAACGTTTAAGACACTATTTGATGGCATCGCAATTGAAGGACAAATGCATCAACTTGATCGAATTGTTGAAGATGAAGCTGTCAAACAAGCATATCCGATTACGACATATTCTGTCACACCAGAGAAAGTTCAGTTCATTGAGCAAGGGAAAATACCGAGTCGTCCAAAAAATGCAGATCAGCACACATACACAGGTAAAGGTGTAAAAATCGGTGTGATCGATACAGGGATAGACTATACACACCCTGATCTTGAAGCAAATTATCAAGGTGGCTATGATTTGGTTGATTTTGATGATGATCCTATGGAAACGACATTGACTCAAGGGATTCCAACAATACATGGTACACATGTTGCTGGGATAATTGCAGCAAATGGAACAGTTCAGGGTGTTGCACCAGATGCTGAACTTTACGGTTATCGCGCACTTGGCCCAGGTGGATTCGGAACATCTGTCCAAGTGATCGCAGCAATTGAAAAAGCGGTAAACGACGGTATGGATATCATTAACCTATCGTTAGGCAATCGAGTTAATGGACCAGATTATCCAACGAGTCTAGCAGTTAATCAAGCAATCAAGCATGGTGTATCAGTTGTGATCGCCAACGGCAACTCCGGTCCAAACGAATGGACTGTTGGATCACCAGCAACAGCAACAGATGCAATCTCAGTAGGTGCATCAACACAAAAATACCAAACACCGATCCTCATTGAACCAAAGCAAAATAAACAGATTCAAATTAAACAAATTTCCAATACGAAAGACTGGACACTTAATCGCGACTATTCAGTTGAATATCACGGACTAGGCATCGATGCACTACCAGATTTAACGGGAAAAATTGTTTTATTCAAAAGAGGCGAAATTAGCTTTGCAGAAAAAATCACCAACGCGATCCAAGCAAATGCAGAGGCAGTAATCATTTTTAATAACTCTCCTGATCCAATCGAAGCAGGAGTGGAAGGAAGTGAAATACTAGACATTCCAGCTGTTTTTATTTCAGAAGATGATGGCGAATGGCTAACGGAGCAAATTGAAACATCGAGTCAACTTTGGCTAAGAACAAAATATGAAACACGCGAAAATCATATTGCAAACTTTAGTTCACGAGGTCCAGTCACCGCAAATTGGGAGATCAAACCTGATATTGTTGCACCTGGCGTTGACATCATCAGTACAATTCCAAATGGATATGCAAGTCTGCAAGGAACAAGTATGGCAGCACCTTATGTCACTGGAGCATTAGCCGTTTTAAAAGAAGCACATCCCCATTGGACACCCGCTCAATTAAAAGCAGCACTATTAACTCAAGCTAACAGAATCAACGATCAGATGCCAACTGAACAAGGAATGGGAGAAGTTAATCTAAGCAAATCTATTCACACATCAGTTTTAATTACAAACTCAATGATTAACTTTGGCTTAATTGACGAGCGCGTAAATAGACAAACAGAACATGTAACGATTACGAATGTGTCAGATGCCCCGATTAAAGTCAGATTTAGCCGTCCACCAATTAAAAAAGGTGTAAGATGGACATTACCAAAATCGACAACGCTTAACCCAAACGAAGCAAAAACCTTACCGATTCAGCTGTCAATTAGACCAGATCAACTTAAAACAGGAATTTACCAAGACTATCTAACAGTAGAAATTGATCGTAAAGATTATCACTTACCTTACTTATTCATAAATCAAACAGCTGAATTTCCACATATAGCTGGTTTTGAAGTTGAACAAAGCTATAAAGATGAGCAAATTTATCATATCCGCCTCCAACTTGCTAGCACAACCGAATCGTTAATGATCGAGCTTTACGATCCAGTTACTTACGCATACTTAGGCGAACTGTTATATGCAGAAAATCTTGAAGCAGGATTATTCGAAACAACAATTGATCTTTCAGATGAAAAGCAACTAGACCAATATTTACTCAATGTCACAATCACCACAGACAATGAAACGACATATTACCAACACACGATCCATTAACAAAAAACTTTAACATTCCCCAAAGGTATGTTAAAGTTTTTTTAGAGCTTTTCTCGACAGGAACCGCTAATATTTCCCGGGAAATATCAATTACTGAAGGAGGGTGGAAATGTTACAGGATTTAGGTAAACAAGCTGTATTTAATATCACCTCGCATATTATTTTTATAATGATTACATGGCAAGTACTCCAAGCTGTTCGAATTGAAGAGATTTTTAAGAAAAACCGCGTATTTGAAGCGCGCGTGTTGATCGTATTTTTGACGATTACAATCGGTTCAGTCGTCAGCAATTTTTTCATCGATCTTATCAACTGGGCTCAACAAATCGTCTATTTATTCTAAATTCTGCAGTGGTTTTTCCTTTTGTGAAAAATCACTTTTCATTACAGCACCACACTGAATAAAATTCCACAAGTAAATTATTTCGATTTGAATAAGAACCATCGTCCTCGGTCATACTGAGTAGTAAAAATGATTTGGGGAGAAGAAAATGAAAACAGTGATTCATAGTTTACTGGTTTTATTGCTAATACCACTATTTAATCCTATTAAAGTCGAAACATCATTAAATCAACTGATTCAATTTGCACAAGAGCATCAATATCAAATTGAATCTGGTCAATTAATCATAAAAGAAGCATTCTCAACGGCAGAACAAGACCACATTGAAAAGCAACTGATTGAATTAGGCTTTGAAAAATCCAATCACAGATTTGATCGAAAATTAGCGCCAGATTTAATTGAAACGGTGACGATAATTGATACTCAAGATCAGCGAGGAATCACCGTAAATTATCAATTAACAGGAAACATTAGTCTTTGGAGTGAAGATAAGGATTATGCCAATAGGACTAACAGATTAATTGCCACGATTTACACAAGTAAAAGACATGATTATGCTTGTATTAAGTTATCTATTCATGATATGATGCTAAGTGGATATTTTTTTGGAAATATTAAAAAAGAATGGAACTATCAAGAGATTGATAGAATTGAAGAGCCTGATTTAACAGTCATGTCGGGCTACTCACCAAAATTTAATCAAAAAATCCCATATGAAAAGCAACTAATGAACTTACAGATTTCAGTCAGAACAGGAATTAACCAAGAAAAACAAGTTATGATAGGCACACCTATCCTTATGACTGAATACTAATGATATATAGACTTTGAAATTTAGAGGAGAATGCATCTTGGAAAAAATAATCATTAAAGGTGGTAACCGTTTATTTGGAACTGTCAAGGTTGAAGGAGCAAAAAATGCTGTTTTACCTGTAATAGCTGCAACTTTAATGGCATCTACAGGAATATCAAAAATTTATAACGTACCTGCATTAGCAGACGTATATACAATAAAAGATGTATTAAAACATTTGAATGCTAAAGTAACACTAGAAAAAAATCAACTAACGGTCAACGCAACGAGGCCATTACTAACAGAAGCGCCATTAGAGTATGTTACGAAAATGCGTGCATCAGTTTTAGTATTAGGTCCATTACTTGCGCGTTATGGTCATGCAAAAGTAGCCATGCCAGGTGGCTGTGCAATCGGCTCACGTCCAATTGATCTACATTTAAAAGGATTTGAAGCACTAGGTGCAAATGTACATGTTGGCAATGGATATGTAGAAGTATATGCAAATAAACCTTTGAAAGGTGCAAAGGTCTATTTAGATGTGCCTAGCGTTGGGGCGACAGAAAACATTATGATGGCTGCAACCCTTGCTAAAGGAAAGACAATTATTGAAAATGCTGCAAAAGAACCAGAAATTGTTGATCTAGCAAACTTCTTAAATAAGATGGGTGCTAGAGTTATTGGTGCTGGAACTGAAACGATTAAAATTATTGGTGTTGAACAACTAAAAGGCGTAGAACACACAGTAATTGCTGACCGAATCGAAGCAGGAACTTATATGGCAGCAGCAGCGTTAACTGGCGGAAATGTCCTTGTCGAAGGTGCTGAAATTGACCACTGTCGAGCAATCGTATCTAAGTTTGAAGAAATGGGTGTAACAGTTATTCCTGAACCAAACGGTATTCGTGTTATTGGTCCGGAAAAATTAAAGCCTGTTGATATTAAAACATTACCTTATCCAGGTTTCCCAACAGATATGCAATCACAAATGATGACTCTAATGCTAAAAGCAGAAGGCACGAGCATCGTGACTGAGACAGTATTTGAAAATCGTTTTATGCACGTAGAAGAATTTAGACGCATGAATGCTGATATGAAAATTGAAGGTAGAAGTGTAATTATTAAAGGCGATCGAGAGCTCCAAGGTGCAGAAGTCCAAGCAACAGACCTAAGAGCAGGTGCATCTCTCGTCTTACTTGGCCTGATCGCAGAAGGCTACACGCGCGTCACAGAACTTAAACATATCGATCGTGGCTATGTTGGTTTAGTAGAAAAACTTCGCGCACTCGGGGCTGACATTGAAAGAGTTGACGAAGCGACACAAATTACAACAGAAGAACCGGTTGAAAAAGTTTCTTCATTATAAACAGAAAAAAATAACGAAACTCCCCTAAACGTTAGCGTCAGACATTGAATCATTGACTCTAACGTTTAGGGGAGTTTTTTGCTTAAAAGACCCACCTAATTACGCTTGATAAATTTCCACCCCACAAAAAAGCAAATAAACCTCACCAGTAAAAGTTTTTAATAATCAGACTCTAGCAAGATCCTTTATATAATAGTCGTAAACAACCCCCCTTACCAATTTAATCCCAACAGTAACGTGACTTTATAAAAAAAACTACTAAAATTTTGTTCATCCGTCATAGTTTTAAGCGTTTCTTCATAGTGTATACTGTTTACCATATTTAGATTGGAGGGCTTAACAATTCGAAACAATCTATCCAAACGCAATTCAGTCAACCCGATCTCCATTTTATTATTAGCAATAACTGTACTGGTATTGAGCCTACCAACTTTGATTATCTTGCTATTTTCAAAAGAGGAAGACACTCAACCACCAAATGACGTAACAGAACTAGTGGAAATTCTTAATGAAGAAAGTGAACTGACGGTTCATGTAGAACGATCTGTTACAAATGAAATTGAATCGATTCCAATTGAACAATACGTCGCCAGTGTTGTCGCCTCTGAGATGCCGGCAGAATTTGAGCTGGAAGCGTTAAAAGCTCAAGCCCTAGCAGCTAGAACTTACATTATTCAGTACCTATTAGCGACAGGATCACTCGACACAGATCAAGCCATTACAGATACTGTCCAGCACCAAGTTTACAAAAACCAATCAGAGTTGAAAGAACAATGGGGAGCCGACTATAATTGGAAAATGGAAAAGATCACGGGTGCAGTACTTGCAACCTCAGGCCAAATCCTAACCTATCAAGACGAGCCGATTACGCCAGCATTTTTTTCAACGAGTAATGGCAAGACTGAAAATGCCGAAGATTATTGGGAAAATTCATTACCATACCTTGTGAGTGTTGAAAGCCCGTGGGATGTATCATCACCACGATATTTAGACCAGAAAAGTATTCCAATCTCTGAAGTCGAATCGTTGCTTGGCATTCGTATTAATGCACCAGTAGAAAATCCGCCAACAACATACACAGATAGTGGCCGGGTAAAAACCGTACAATTGGGTGGAGAGTTTTTTACAGGCAGACAGATTCGTGAAGCATTAAAGCTACGCTCAACTGATTTTGAAATTGAGCAAAAGGATGACCATCTCATATTTACAACGAAAGGCTTCGGACACGGTGTAGGGATGAGTCAGTATGGTGCAAACGGTATGGCAGAGGAAGGGAAAAACTATCAAGAGATTGTAGAGCATTACTATCAAGGTATAGAGATTGCGCAATTAGATGAAGCTAAATATCCTGAGCTTGCATTGAAATCAGTAGTGATGTCACAGTCAGAAACACCAAATAATTAATTTTTCTAGAAAAAAATTTAAAAATATCAAATTAAATGTATATAAATGCCTCTTTCTGATCACAATGGTTGCTGAGGTGATAATTATGAAAGAGGAAAAACGTGGGCTAAAATCTCACTGGAAACGAATTGTTAGGAAAAAAGGCTTTTTCCCGGCACTTTATCTTGCTGTAGCAGCACTTCTATTAACAGGTGTGCTATGGTATCAGAATGCAAATCGAATTGCTGATCCAGATATAAATCTTGATTTTAATTATCAGGACGATCTCTGGGGTGACAATGCACTTGACCGAGAAGAGCCATCAGAGCCTGTAACAACATCAGTAGAGAATATTAGTTTACCTGTTTTAGCTGAGAGTCGTACACAAATTGTCACGAAGTTTTATGATCATGATGCTGATCAAGAAGAGCAGGAACAAGCACTAGTATTTTACAACAATAAATACTATCAAAGCCAAGGGATTGATATTGCTGCAACTAGCGATGAACCATTACAAGTTGTAGCTGCCTTAAGCGGTGAGGTAGTAGAGGTGAAAGAAAATCCACTGCTTGGCTACATTGTTCAGTTAAATCATGACCATGACGTGACGACGTACTACTCAAGTCTAACAGATGTCGTTGTTGAAGAAGGGCAAAAAGTTTCACAAGGTGAAGTGCTAGCACAAGCAGGAACGAATTTATTTAACAAAGATAAGGGTACACACGTCCACTTTGAAATTCGTAAAGATGGTAAACCGGTAAATCCAGAATCATATTTCGAAAAACCAGTTGCTGACTTAACAGTGGATGATGATCAAAAAGAGCCTAAAAACCCTGAGCCAGAACTTGAATCTGGACTAACTAGAGCACAAACCTAATATGCCAAAAGCACAGTACTCGTATTGCAAGTACTGTGCTTTTTTGTCTAATTGACAAAAAACGCATTATTTTGTCAAATTTGCATGAATTTATGGAAGTTATTTGCGCAAATCTATTGTAAAAATATGAAAATATGTAATAATAGAGTTATTATTAAACTAAAGTGGAATGGAGGGGTATTAATGTCAATTAAACCAAGCCAAATTAAGTTTAAAGACGCGCATCAATATTTGAGTTGGCTACAATTAAATAGCGATATTAATACGCATCCAGATAAGCTTAAAGATTTTTTTGTTTCTACGAATGATCTATATTCACAATGTATTGGATTAGAATTTTTATTAATGAATGGATTTATGCCTGAGTTTGAGCAATTACTAGAACGTAATCGTAATAGTCGTTCAAAAGTGAATAGAGAATGGGCATTTATTTATGATTTGTTTTTAATGAAACAAAAGCGAGTCCGCTCTAAAAGTCAGCTACTTGAGCTGGTGCAACATTTTAATACGGAGGACGCAGCGCTTCAATGTACCCAATTATTTTTAGAAATTGCACTATATTTTGATATCTTTGAATATGGCATTTTGGCCAATCGCTTAGAGGAGCTAATTAGAAAGCTATATGCAGTAACGGATCCTATTTTAAGACCACTTTTTAAGCAAAGGATGAACATGATTTTATTCCATCATTATTGGAAGCGTAATGAGATGGTCTTAGCTAGAAAATATGGCTTTGATGCATTAATAAATATGACAAATATTCGCTATCTTGCCAATCTACACATTAATTTGAGTCTATCCTATATTTTTGAAGATTTTGAACTAGCGAATTATCACTTAGATGAAACAATTAGAATTGCAAAGGAACATAATTTACCACGATTGATCACAAGTGTTGAAAATAATAATCGTCCATTTATCTATGCCCATTTTAACATACCGAATCAGCTAGATACACCGATTAAAAGCGTACAAGCTCACTTAGCACTTGCACGAGGAGATTTTAGTACAGCACAGCGTATTTTATCAGAAGTAACTGAAGATACACCATTCACCAAGTATTATATTGGTCGTGCTTTCCAAAATCGTCGCATTTTACTTCAATCGTACAATGAATTCATAGAGCAACGTAGCGATCATTTTTTTGCACGTCTCCCATTAACAGCATTGCGCACACTGTAGCTTCAGTTAATTCATAAATGAATAAATGGAGGTGACAGGCATGTTGCGTAAAATAGCGAAAGTTATTTTTACACTCATGGTAGTTATTATGTTGTCAGTCATGCAACTAGTTTTTACACCTTCTGTCGAGACTGCCAGTGTCAAAGCAAGTGACCCTGAACATGGAGAGATTTTCAGTGATCCGGAGCATGGAGAAATTTTCAGTGATCCGGAACATGGCGAAATCTTCAGCGATCCTGAGCACGGGGAGATTTTCTAGCTGATCGTGCACCCGAAAAGGCCGAACCACATTTAATGGTTCGGCTTTTTATGATGCCAAAATTCAACCTACACGCATAATCAAAGCATTTTGATAATAAAATGATACAAACAACAAAGTAGGTCTGAGGATTTTCATAACTGAATCATTCATCATTTATTCGTGCTATCCAAACTCCCACACCTTGACCAGACAACAAGAGGAGGCAAATGATGTGCATGATTACATTAAAGAAAGAACACTTCGAACAGGACGATATATCATTGACACCCGTAAAACTGTTCGAACGATCGCAAAGGAATTCGGGGTGTCAAAAAGTACTGTTCACAAAGATTTAACAGAACGATTACCCGAACTAAATCCCACACTTGCCAAAGAAGTTAAACAAATTCTTGAATACCACAAATCAATTCGCCACTTAAGAGGTGGTGAAGCAACGAAACGAAAATACCAGAAATTATCGGCTGATAAGTAGCTTCCATGTTAGATCCTCTCTAAAACTAAAAATCCAAAAATGGACAAAATCTGAAGTAAAGATAAAAAGATCAACAAACTAATAAATGATTTTTGAATTTTGACATAATCTAATCAAAATAGTTTATCTTTACTTACCTATATATGCTATTATATACTATTAGATGTATGATTTATTTTCGGAAGTTATATACATAGGGAGGATCGTACTCATGTTTGCAAGAGATATTGGAATTGACCTAGGTACAGCGAATGTATTAATTCACGTAAAAGGAAAAGGAGTCGTATTAAACGAACCCTCTGTTGTCGCAATGGATCGATCAACTGGGCGCGTTTTAGAAGTTGGTGAAGAAGCCCGTCGAATGGTTGGTCGTACACCAGGAAATATCGAAGCGATTCGCCCATTAAAAGATGGTGTCATTGCTGACTTTGACGTGACTGAGGCGATGTTAAAGTACTTTATTAATAAAATTAAAGTAAGAGGCATGTTCTCAAAACCACGCATGCTTATTTGCTGCCCGACAAATATTACTAAAGTGGAACAAAAAGCGATTAAAGAAGCCGCAGAAAAATCAGGCGGAAAGAAAATTTATTTAGAAGAAGAACCAAAAGTAGCTGCTATCGGTGCTGGAATGGATATTTTCCAACCTAGCGGTAACATGGTCGTTGATATTGGTGGAGGAACTACAGATGTTGCAGTTCTCTCAATGGGAGACATCGTTACAGCTCAATCAATCAAAATGGCCGGTGACAAGTTTGATAATGAAATTTTAAACTATGTAAAACGCCACTATAAATTATTAATCGGTGAGCGTACATCTGAAGATATTAAAGTTCATGTTGCAACTGTATTCCCTAATTCACGCAATGAGGAAATTGATATCCGAGGTCGAGATATGGTAACAGGTTTACCTAGAACAATCACGATCGGATCAGCAGAAATTGAACAAGCACTACGTGAATCTGTAGGTATTATCGTTCAAGCAGCTAAGAACGTTCTAGAAAAAACACCACCAGAGTTATCAGCAGATATCATCGATCGAGGTGTTATTTTGACAGGTGGCGGTGCGTTAATTCACGGTATCGATCAATTACTGTCAGAAGAGCTTAAAGTTCCAGTATTCTTGGCAGAAGAGCCAATGCACTGCGTTGCAAAAGGGACAGGCCTCATGTTAGAGAATATTGATAAGATTGAAAGAAAATCAATCGTTTAATTTTTATAAAAAAATCTACAAAAATATCGAAAAAATCATTGAAATTGTCCTATATGATTGAAAACATGGTAATATAAAGGTAATGTTTTTCGCATTGGAAGGAGAGGGGTTACGTGTTACGAGGATTTTATACTGCAGCAAGCGGAATGCAAGCACAACAACGCCGACAAGAGGCTTTATCAAACAACTTAGCAAACGCACAAACGCCTGGATTCAAACAAGATCAAGCGGCGCTTCGAGCATTTCCTGAATTGCTGATCAATCAGGTGGGGAAAAAGAATATTCCTACAACACGGCCGTTTTCCGTGCCTACTCAACAGCCCATTGGTTCGATAAATACAGGAGTCTATGTTCAAGAAACGATTTCCGACCACCAACAAGGCGGTCTACAGGAAACGGGAATGACAACAGACATGGCGTTAATCAATGTTGAACTACCAGATGAAACAGGCGGAATCTTTTTTGCTGTTCAAAATGCTGACGGTGAAGTTCGCTATACTCGAAATGGTAATTTCACAATTGATGGCGAAGGTTATTTAACAACGAACCAAGGCTACTATGTGCTTAATCAAGCGAGAGAACCAATTTTTACCGATGGACAAGTTTTCTCTGTTACAAGTGAAGGAGAACTTGAAGTTGGTGGAACGATAATACCTTTAAATATTGCCTACACTGAAAATGTTAATGATTTGATTAAAGATGATCATGATCTGTTTACGTTTACTGAAGGGACTGGAGAAGCCGTTGATGCTAGAGGTGTTGCTGGCTTAACATTCGCCGTCCAACAACGTTACTTAGAGAATTCTAACGTTGACCTAGTTCAAACAATGACAGATATGATGCAAGCATTCAGATTATTCGAAGCAAACCAAAAGGTGCTTCAAGCTTATGATCAATCAATGGATATAGCCGTTAATCAAGTCGGACGACTAACATAAGGGGCGAATTAAGATGAGTCGAATGAATATTCAAGCTGCTGTTACAATGGGGCAACTTCAAAATAAAATTGATTTAATTAGTCATAACGTAGCAAATTTAAATACAAATGGTTACAAAGCGCGCTCGGCCAATTTTTCATCATTAATCTATCAAAATATTAATAATCTAAAAGATGTCGACGCGAACGCACCAGGAAGACACACACCACATGGTATCCGTTTAGGATCAGGTGCGCGTATTGGTCACACGAATATTAACCTAACAGCAGGTTCGTTAAATATCACAAACCGCGGTTTAGATGTTGCATTACTTCGTGACAATCATTTATTACAAATTCAAGTCACCGAAAATGGTAACACTGAAACACGCTACACACGTGACGGATCGCTATACCTACAGCCAGTTGATGGTGGGCAGGTTATGTTAACAACAAGCGACGGTCACCCGGTAATTGGACAATCCGGTGGTGCGATTATGTTTGATGAAAATATCGAAGACATTCGTATTAATGAAATCGGACAAATTGTCACAGTTCGTAATGGTGTAGAGGTTGTTGAGGATGGACTAGCAGTTGTTGAAGCGGTCCGACCACAATTTTTACAAGCAGCAGGCAAGAATTTATTCAGATTACCGAATTTAGAAGGTACACCTTATGTTGCTGCAGATATAGTTTCAACGGTCAATCAGTTTGACAATGAGATTCAAAGTGGAGCACTTGAACAATCAAACGTCGACCTTGCCACACAAATGGCCGAACTATTACAAACACAACGTGCTTATCAATACAATGCCAGAACAATCACGATGCACGATCAAATGCGCGGGTTGATTAATCAACTACGCTAAGGAGTTCTACCTATGCAAAGAGCCAATGTCATTACTCAAGAAAAACCAAATCAAGTGAAACAAAGAAGACGCGTCAATCGACACGAAGGGGAAAAACAAAAGCGAACGAAAGCACCGATTCGCCGGATTTTCCCAATTTGGCTTCGCCTGATTGTCATTTTCTTGCTAGCCGTATTCGCACTTATTATTGGTATGATCATCGGATACACAGTATTAGGTGATGGTACCGACGCTTTGGAAGTATTAAGTTATGACTTCTGGAAAAGAGTGCTTGATATGATACGCGGAGTCGAATAACGGGACATAACGTTGGAATTATTTTTATAAAAAAAATAAAGCAGTTTAATCCAGAACAGATTAACTGCTTTTTTACGGAAATAAAAAGACAGAATTTTCACCAAATAAATACCAGGTACTAAAGGAGCGTACTAATTATGTTAACTATAGAAGAAATCAAAGCGATCATCCCACATCGCTATCCATTTTTACTAGTCGACCAAATTCTAGAAGTGTCAGAAAACCGTGTTGTCGGTAAGAAAAACGTAACAATCAACGAACCATTTTTCCAAGGTCACTTCCCTGAATACCCAGTAATGCCAGGCGTATTAATCCTAGAGGCCTTAGCACAAACTGGAGCCGTCGCCATGCTAGGCAAAGAAGAAAACAAAGGAAAAATTGGATTCCTCGCTGGGATTGATAAAGCACGCTTTAGACAACAAGTCAGACCGGGCGATACACTAACATTAGAAGTTGAAATTACCCGACTCAAAGGCCCAATTGGAAAAGGAAAAGCAATCGCAACAGTCGACGGAAAAATCGCCTGCGAAGCAGAAATCATGTTTGCAATACAATAATAAATGAATGAAATCCTTCACGAATATTGTGAAGGATTTTTTGTTGGCGACAATGCCTCGGAACTTGTGTGTATTCATGCGAACTTGTGTGTATTTTTGTGAACTTGTGTGTATTTCTCGGAACTTGTGTGTATTTTTGAAAACTTGTGTGCATTCTCGCGAACTTGTGTGTATTTCTGAAAACTTGTGTGTATTTCTGAAAACTTGTGTGTATTTCTCGGAACTTGTGTGCATTTCTGAAAACTTGTGTGTATTTCCACGAACTTGTGTGTATTTCTGAAAACTTGTGTGTATTTCCGGGAACTTGTGTGTATTTTTGAAAACTTGTGTGTATTTCTCGAAACTTGTGTGTATTTCCGCGAACTTGTGTGTATTTCTGAAAACTTGTGTGCATTTCTCGAAACTTGTGTGCATTTTCGAAAACTTGTGTGCATTCTCGCGAATTTGTGTGTATTTCTCGAAACTTGTGTGTATTTCTGAAAACTTGTGTGTATTTCCTGGAACTTGTGTGTATTTCTCGGAACTTGTGTGCATTTCCTGGAACTTGTGTGTATTTCTCGAAACTTGTGTGTATTTTCGCGAACTTGTGTGTATTTCTCGTAACTTGTGTGTATTTTCGAAAACTTGTGTGCATTCTCGCGAATTTGTGTGTATTTCTCGAAACTTGTGTGTATTTCTGAAAACTTGTGTGTATTTCCTGGAACTTGTGTGTATTTTTGAAAACTTGTGTGCATTCTCAAACTTGACTACATTTCCCCAAAACTGACTGCTTACTCCCCGCAACTTAACTTCATTTCCATCACTCAACTATATTCCTCAAACCCCAAATAACTTTCATACAAAAATCAAAAATCATCTTGTTTAGAATTGACTCACCGGGGCAAACTATGTTTGTATTTTATATGAAAAGAGGTGAACAAGATGTTAACGAAATTGTTAATTTCATTAATGACAATTGGTCTATTATCGGGTTGTATGCAGGACGAAGAACCTCCACAAGATGATCAACCTTTAGATGAAGAGATTCAAGAGGATATAAATAAGATTGAGGAAGAGACAGACAACATGTTAGATGAAGGTGATGTGGGACAAGATAAATCAGACCCTGCTACCGATGAAACAGATCCGGGAACTGACGACACAGACCAAGGAACTGAAGACAAAGGTGGTGACCAGGCACCTGAGGAATCGGAAGATGGAAATACGGAAGATAAAGATAAGCCTAAAGATGAAGAAGAGTAATTTAGTTATTAATTAGGTCAATCGACGTCAAAATAAATATCTACACAAAAAATCAGTGGAGAATCATTCAAAAGTTCTCCACTGATGACTACTTTAATAACACTTGAATAAACTTCCACAAAAATCCCCATCCTATATAAAAAACACTTAAAGAAGGAATCCAATTGAAACCACGATTATTAAAAAAATCATTTACATACATATTAATGATCATCTTAATTAAATTTGCTGCTGTAATAAAAGATGTCGTCATCGCCTATTATTTTGGTGATTCATATCAAGCGGATGCATTTTTAACAGCATTTGTTATCGTAAATATATTCATATTATTTTTCACAAATGGAATGAGAAATGTATTTATTCCTAATTACATGAAAGCAAAACTAAATAACAAGCAGCTTGAATTCACCAGATCGCTATTGACAGGTACATTGATACTAACAGTTTGCTTGGTAATCTTAATGCTTATTACATCACCAATATTCATTCGAATCTTATACCCAAATCAAGCACAATTAATTACAAAACTTACACAGATTCTATTTATTTCACTTATTGCAGTATCAATTAACGTCGTTATGGAGTCATACTTTGAAGCCAATCAACTGTATAGCTTATCAGCATTTTCACAATTCATTGTTTTACTTACAATGATTATTTTCACATATTTTTTTCAAGAAAAATTCAGCATCTATGCATTAGCCTATGGATATGGAATTGGTACGCTTGTCTCACTACTAATCAAACTATATCCAGCGCGAAAAATAGTCAGACCAGATTTTTCAACCGAAACCGTAAAAAAATTCTACCGTGCCTATATACCAATTGCAATTACAGTTATGGTTGGCCAAATTAACTTAGCAACTGACCAGTTTTTTGCTAACAGATTTGGTGAGGGGATCGTGACCTATTTAAGCTATGCAAAAAATTTAGTCCATTTACCACAAGGGCTAATCGCAACAGCATTAGCAACAATCACACTCCCAGTCATTTCACAAAGCAGTGCAACGAAACAGACACAAAAATTCATTAATACAATCCGACAAGGTCAGTTATTCATGATCGCTCTATTAGTCCCAGCTATTGTAGGCTTGGCTATACTAATGCCAGAAATAATCGCCTTCTTATACGAACGAGGTGCCTTCACAAATGATGCCACCCGCCAAACGGCTGTCATCGCGTATTACTATTTAGGATCAGTACTCTTTTATAGCCTAAATCAAATGCTTGCAAATGGAATATACGCCATTCATAAAGGTCATCTAATAATGCGATTAGGCCTAATCTCGATCGCACTTAACATCATCCTAAACCAACTACTGACGATAAACATCGGTCACATTGGAATCCCACTAGCATCATCAATTGTTGGCATCATATACTTTTTGCTAACATATCGTATATTTGTCAAACATATAGGAACACTAATGAATAATAATTTTCTAATTTCTTTAGGAAAAATTCTCGTATCAAGTCTTGTGATGGGAATCGTTTTGATGCTCGTTTCGAATCTGCATCTACTGATCAAAATTGCTATAGGAATAATCATTTACTTCACGAGTAATGGTGTGCTAAAAACAAAGATTAGGTGAAGCCTTATGCAAAATAAATATAAAAATAGTGATATCATTTGGATCACGTTTCTATTATTACAACCATTTATCGATATGATCGCACTCTATTCAAATCGCCTTCCTTCTTTAATTAGAGGAGGCTTTTTGTTGTTCGCGATCATTTATTTATTCAGTCAAAAAAAAGCACGTCTGTACATACTGCTAATCTGTCTTTATGGATGCTTACATCTTGCGGTCTTAGTTTTGCAAAAGGCCCCTCTCTCATTAAGTAGTGAAATATCTTATTTCATTAAAACAATCTACTTACCAATCGTATTTTTGTATGCGAAAAATAAGTTCCGCACAACCAATTATGTAAACGTGATTTTAATCAATCAAGTCGTTATAAATCTCGTTATGATTATAGCTGGTCTTACACAAACAGGAAAAAGAACTTACGACATGCTCGCAAAGCAAGGACACACAGGATGGTTCTTTTCAGGAAACGAATTAAGTGTAATCTTACTGATGGGACTAGCAATGATATTATTGAAACTCATCACAACAAAAAACAATAAACATACCTTCTGGCTATTCGCTCTACTGCTTGTTCATATTTCTAATATGCTAACTGTCGGAACAAAAGTTAGTCTATTTAGCATCTTCATATTAGTTTCGATCACAACCTTACTAACATTTATCAAACCTGCAAATTTAAAATTAAGTGCAGCATTACTGACGCTATTTTTGATCATCTATTTTGTCTATCCATATACACCTGCTGGTCATAATACACAACGACTTGTAAATGAACCGTCAACGTCTGAAGACATTAATCAAGATCCGGATCAGGTATTTGATCAGATGTTAAGTGGTAGGCGTGACTTTTTAATGACTAATATTAAACAATATCAAACTGCTCCATTAACAATGAAGGCATTTGGCCTTGGCTATGGCGGATTGTATAAAGAACAACCCAAATTAGTTGAGATGGATGTTTTTGATTGGTTTATCGGTTTTGGTTTTCTCGGAATGATGCTGCTTTGTTATCCGTTTATTGTTCTGATCGTCAATATTATTCCAAACTTACATTGGCGCTATTGTAAAGCAAGTACGATCCTGCTGTTAGCAATCTTTTTATCAGCAGGTAGTGCGTTTATTGCAGGTCATGTCTTATCAGCACCAGCTGTAAGCATATACCTCATTTTATTATTAGTCATATTTAATCAGCGCTATCAAGATGAAAAGAAATTACTGATTATTACTACAATGTATCCGACGAACAAAACACCGTCATTCGGAATTTTTATTAAAAATCACGTTGAAAAAATTAAAAACTACCCAATCAAAGTAGATATCTTAGCTATCAAAAATCATAAAATGGACAAGTTAAATGTGATCGTTAAATATACCGTATGGCTGATTAGATTTTGTTTGATACTACTCTTTAAAGCAGAAAGCTATCAGGTCGTTCATGCGCATTATGTTTTTCCAAGTGGCTTATTAGGTCAAGTCATTAAGCGCATTTATGGGACTCGTCTAATCGTTACCGCACATGGTGGTGACATCGATAAAATGCCAAAAAAACACCGACTTATCGCCGTAAGCATAAAAAGAATTCTAACAAATGCAGACCATATTGTGGTCGTAGGTGAAAAATTAAAACAAGTATTAAATAAAAAATATAAAATTGCACATAATAAACTCACCGTCCTCAATATGGGTGTTAATCGGTCTGTCTTTAAACCAGGTTCAAAAACTCATGCTAGAAAAAAACTTAATCTCCCGCAAGACAAAATAATTGTTTTATTTGTCGGCAACTTAATCAAAGCGAAGGGGTTAGAAGAATTAGTCAAAGCATGCGAGTCTTTAACAGATCAGCATCATCTTGAATGTCATTTAATTGGTGCAAATAAGGAGCCGATTTTTTTTGAACAGTTACTTAAATCGACCAAGATGAAGATCCATCATCATAAAGCAACTGTTCAAACACAAATTGCAACATGGCTACAAGCAGCGGATATCTTCGTATTACCATCACATATGGAGGGATTTGGTTTAGCGGCTTTAGAAGCTATGGCAACACATACACCTGTTGTTGGTACAGATGTTGGAGGATTAGCCTATCTGCTTGCAGATGAAGCGGGATTAATTGTACCACCACATCAACCGCAAGCCCTAGGCGATGCGATTAATAAACTAATTCAAGATCAAGCACTTAGAGAAAGATTAATCAAAAACGGAGAAGAGAAAGCAAATCAATATGATCAAGATAAAGTGATTGCAAAACTGATACAACTATATGGCTACAAGGAGTTAGTAAAATGAAACAAAAGAAAATCCTTTTAATTGCTTCAATTGGTGGACATCTCACTCAATTATTGCAATTGGAGTCACTATTCAAAAACTACAAATATCATATTGTAACAGAACGCTCTGTTATCGCTAAGGAACTGCAAAAGCAATATCCTATCTCAACGTTATTACATGGTGGACGTAATTATCCGATCCGTTACGTCTTTAAATTTATTTATAACATCTGTAAGACAATTGTTATATTTTTAATTAATCGCCCAGATGTCGTCATTACAACAGGTGCACATACAGCTGTACCTATGTGCTATGTTGCAAAGCTTTTCCGTAGAAAAGTAATCTTTATTGAAAGCTATGCTAAATCATCAAGTCCAACATTGTCAGGTCGTCTTGTTTATCCAATTTCAGATTTATTTATCGTACAGTGGGAATCAATGAAAGAAATTTATCCAAAAGCAGTATACGGGGGGTGCGTCTATTGATATTTGTCGTACTTGGTACTCATGAACTCTCATTTAAACGGTTGTTAATTGAAGTTGAATCACTAATTAAAAACAAAACAATTACTGATAAAGTAATTGTCCAAGCAGGTCATACACGCTATGATTCACCATTAATGGAAATCCATAGTTTTGTTTCGTATCAACAAATGGATAAATGGTTTGAAGAAGCGGACTATGTCATTTCTCACGCAGGAACAGGATCGGTTCTGGGTGGACTAAAAAAGGGTAAGACGGTCATAGCAGTTCCAAGACTGAAAAAATATCATGAACATAATGATGACCATCAACTGCAACTGCTAGATATGTTAGGTAGCAAAGGACACATTATTCCATGTCATGATCTAAAGAACTTAAAAAAAGCAGTTGAAGCTGTTCAACTGTTTAAGCCGAAACCATTTGTTTCAGGTAGAGAAAAAATCTGTTCACTATTAGAAACGTATATTGAACAAGCATAGTAACTGCTTTTTAATGATAATTACACACATTTTCCATGATATATTTATCGAAATATGATATAGTTATTTGATGAAATGACTTTACAAAATGTTTACTGTAACTTAATATTTAATATCACGACTAATACTACGGACGAATGAATAACAGACAAATTAAGAAAGGAAGGGGAAAATGACTTATATTTACGCTGTATTGATTTGCTTTGGCTTATCTTTAATACTGACCCCTTTAGTAAAAAAATTAGCATTTAGGATTGGTGCAGTTGACCATCCAAATAAGCGGAAAGTTCATCAAACAATTATGCCACGATTAGGTGGCTTAGCTATATTCTTTAGTTTTGTAATTGGAATATTAATTTTCCAACCAGACGGTCAGTATGAATTACCAATTGCACTCGGTGCGATCTTAATTATGATAGTTGGTATTATTGATGATAAATATCAAATCAAAGCAAGATATAAATTTATCGTACAGCTAATGGCAGCATTGATTATTGTATTATCAGGATTGGAAATCACTTACATTAACTTTCCTTTTGGACATGTGATTGAATTCGGCTATTTAAGTACACCGATTACGATCCTATGGATTGTAGGCATTACGAATGCGATAAACCTAATCGATGGGTTAGACGGATTAGCAGGTGGTGTCTCGACAATTGCATTACTTACAATTGGCGGCTTAGCCATCTCATTAGGAGATATATTCGTTGCTTTAATTAGCTTTTTATTAGTAGGAAGTACACTCGGATTTTTAGTCTTTAATTTCTATCCGGCAAAGATATTTATGGGCGATACAGGGGCGCTATTTTTAGGGTATATGATTGGTGTTCTGTCGATCTTAGGATTTAAAAATGCTACATTATTCTCATTAATTGTTCCAATTGCAATCTTAGGCGTTCCTATTTTAGATACACTTTTAGCAATCATTAGACGAGCGGTTCATAAAAAACCATTATACTCACCCGATAAAATGCATTTACACCATTGCCTGCTTAATTTGGGCTTTGGTCATCGACAAACAGTTATTTTAATCTATTGCATTAGTGCGTTATTTAGTTTAGCGGCGATTATCTTTAATCAGTCTACAATGTGGGGAACGACGATTACGTTCTTTGCGATGGCAATCTTAATCGAGCTAATGATCGAATTAACAGGAATTATTAGCGTCAACTATCGACCATTACTAAATTTTTTAAATAAAAGAAGATAAAAAAAGAACTTAAGTGCTTTTCAACTAAATAGCACCTAAGTTCTTTATTTATTATAAATGGCATTAATCAGTGATTCTGCTGATTGGCCAGTAGAGTATGTATTCCATTCATCAGCAAATTTTTTCACCTTTAATAAATCAAAATCATCATTTACGATACATGTCACGATCTCATCAGTTGTTAAAACAACCGGACCAGGCATGTTTTCTTTATAATTAACCCAAAATCCACGCTCATCAACATAATCATCGATATCATAACTATAAAAGATCATCGGCCTATTCAATAATGCAAATTCAAATGGAATTGACGAATAATCTGAAATTAAATAATCAGCAACAGTCAGTAATTCATTGATGTTAGGATAACTAGAAGCATCAATAACAAAATCAGCAAATCCCTCAAGTGAAAACCCACTTCTAACGACAGGATGTAGACGTAAGAGAACGACATGAGTATCCTTTAGCTTTGTCGATAGCATCTCAATGTCTAAATGTAAATCAGCCTTACCGATCTCAGCATCTCTAAAAGTTGGTGCATAAAGGATGACCTTTTTATTATTAATTTGCGGGTATGCCGACAACACCTTCTGAGCTGCTTCATTTACACGCTTTTCATCAAAGAAGAAATCAGTACGTGGAATCCCCGTTTTTAATAACTGATTGTCGGACAAATCAAAGGCTTGTTTAAAAATCTCGCCCATATGATCAGATCCGATAACAACATGTGTAAACCTTTGATAAACAGCTTTAAACCGTTTATGAGCACGTGGTGAACGATTCTTTATCGTAGGGTCATGTAAACCAAACTTTTTAATCGCTCCAGCCGCATGCCAAAGTTGAATAACTTTAACACCTTCATTAAACTCAGTTACAGCCAAAAAGCCAAAATAATTATCTACAAAAATAACCTTAGCAGTTGCCAGGTGATAAATCGATTGAATGAATTGAACTAAATGAATCGTCTCAAATTTTAAAACACTTTCACGATCAGAATCAGCAAAATCAATCCTGCAACTTCGTGTCGTGAGAATAACGATATCATGATCTGTCTCGGCTAGACACTTTTTACGCACATGATTGATGTTATCACCAAAAGATGCGATTAGTACGGTTTTGTTTTGAGTAGGATAGCGCTTAAACAAAGAAAAAAAGATGTTGAATAAGAACAAATAGCTAGAGATAAGAAATTCTCTAGCCATTTTTTATTGCCTGCATATCTTTCTTTATTTGAGTGGTAGAGATACCCTCAGTACGTGGAAGATAGACTACTTCACAATAATCTTTTAAAAAGTCGAATTTACCTTCCCAATCGTCACCCATGACAAAGACATCGATATTATGTTCTTGAACATCTCTAATCTTTTGTTCCCACTCATGTTCTGGAATTACTTTATCAACATAACGAATGGCTTCTAGAATCATTTTTCGTGTTTCATATGGATAATAGGCTTTCTTTCCTTTAATTGCGTTGAATTCATCTGATGAAATCGCAACTGTTAAATGATCGCCTAATTCTTTAGCACGTCGTAATATATTTATATGACCATGGTGTAATAAATCGAATGTGCCGTATGTTATTACCTTTTTCATAGAGATCCTCCTAGACAAACTGTTTCTTAAAGTATTGAGATTATTTTCATATCTAATGCACAATTATAAGGTTTTTATTTGTTTATATCAAGTTAAAGCTAAAAAGGTACTGTCAATATTTTTGTGTAAATGATGATTCACCCGTTCAAGGGAACTCATCACCTGTGTATTCAATTGTACTTGTTCGAAGTGTTGATTTGAGTGTGTAGGAAAGGGCTAGCCCTTTCCTACACACTCAAATTTCGCGCTGGCGCGTCCCGGTCTAGTTTGCCAGTTCGTGCAGCTGCTCAAACATCTCTTCTAGCTCCGCACGGGCCTGATTGAAGCCGATGTGACAGCGCGTGGCGAAACGTTGATTGTAGTCTTCGAACTGCGTCACTAAAAAGCGTTCCAGTGATTCTTCGTTTGGGAATTGTTCCTTACGCTTCGTATATTTTTTAATTTGTTTATTGAATGATTCTATTAAATTGGTCGAGTAGATGCTTCGCCAAATCGCTTTTGGAAACTGATAAAACGTTAGTAAATACGGATTATCAAGTAAGCTTTGTGTCACTTTTTTATACGATTTGTCCCATTTTTCGCAAAACGTCTCGAGCGCTTCTTTCGCCGCTTTGCCGTCCTTTGCCTGGTGAATCGTTTTAAAATCCTCGCACACTTCCTTGCGATCTTCTACACGGACTTTATGCATAATATTACGTGCCACATGGACAAGGCATACTTGATATTTTGCCTTTGGAAACACGTTGAACACAGCGTCTGCCATGCCTTTTAAGCCGTCTGATACGAATAACAACACATCTTCTACACCGCGGTCTTTGAGCTCTTCTAGTAGCTCCTGCCAGTTGTAAGCCGATTCTGTTGGGGCAATCGTATAGCCAAGCACTTCTTTAGAGCCGTCTTCACGAATACCAACCGCAATATAGACGGCTTCTTTTGACACGGTATCACGACGCACGGCAATATACGTCGCGTCTAAATACACGCATACGTAACGATTGTCCAAAGGACGGTTATTAAAGGCTTCTACCGTTTCTGAAACAGCCTTTGTCATATTCGCAATCGTTTGCGGCGTATAGTGATGCCCATACATTTTCTCGATTAATTGCGCAATTTCAGCCATCGTAATCCCTTTTTTGAACAGGTGAATCACGGTTTCTTCAAGCGTATCGTTCGAGCGCTTATACGGTGCCACTGTCTGTTGCTTGAACTCACCGTTGCGATCACGTGGGATTTGAAGCGTTAAATCGCCGTACTCCGTGTGAAGTGTACGCGAATAAGACCCATTGCGCGAATTGCCTGAATTGAACCCGATACGATCGTATTTTTCGTAATCCAAAAATTCCGTTAGTTCTGTCGCCAGCAGCGCGTTGATCGCCATTTCCAAGTGCGAACGAAAAACCTCGGTAATATCTTGTTTTTTCACTAGTGCATCGACAATTTCTGTTGTAAACTGATTCATAGGGAAGACCTCTTTTCTAGGATTGGTTATGGTGACTTAATTCTACCAAGAAAGGGTCTTCCTTTTTCTATGGAATTTTCTATTTACACAAAATATTTTATACTCTCGCTAAAAAGCCAATGATGGAAAATTATTATATATATTAAGGATTACCAATGTGTTTAATTTTAACAATACAATTGTAAAAAATTAATTATTTATACATACATATCAAATACGTCAGATGTGTTTTATGGAATTTTAGTAGAGTTGTAGATAACAGATCTAAAATTTAATTAAGAAAATAAAAAATTCACACAATATTATATCGTAATATGGAAATTTATAAATAATTTTGATGAAAAAGTTATAAAAGACTACTTAACAAATTACTAAAGATAAGCCATAATTAGATAGTATAATATATTCTAAAGGAGGTGCATTCGCATCATAAAAGTGAATTTGAAAAGGTTCATAATATTTTCTTTATTCCTCATAGCTATTCCTGTGTTTTTTCTTTTTGAACAAGATATTTTAGCTAATACAAAGTGGAAAGCTGAGTTCTATAATAGTCAGAATCTTTCTGGAGATAAAGTGGAAAAATTCTATGAAACTATTGCATTTGATTGGGGGCGTGGATCGCCTATAGATGGATTATCAGCAGATCACTTCTCAGCTAGATTTTATAGCAACATAGCAGGCAATCAGGACTATTTTGTTCAGACGTATGCTGATGATGGAATTAGAGTTAAAGTGGGCGACAAACAGGTGATCAACCGATGGTCTGGTTCAGCTGGAGCTTATAATCAAGCCTTGATAACGAATCTAGGCTCAGGCAGTCAAACTGTCCAAGTGGATTACTATGAAAATACAGGTAAAGCAGAGTTGTTTGCTGAAGTAGTTCCATTAGGAGATTGGTATGCTTACTACTATGCTAATAAGAATTTAACAGGGACTCCCGCAAATGCTAGAGTTGTAGAGAGTCAACCAGGAGGTAGACTGAGTCAAGACTACGGTCGAGGTTCTCCGATTAATGGTGTACCAAGTGACCACTTCTCGGCAAAATATATTAGTGCTCAGCGAATTGAAGCTGGTGACTACATCTTAAGAGGATATGCTGATGATGGTTTGCGTATCTATATAGATGACAAACTTGTATTGGACGGTTGGAAAACTGGCGCAAGTCAAGATGACGCAGTAGAGATTAGTATAAGAGATCGATCCAATGCAAAAACAGGAGAAAAAGACATCCACTGGATTCGCGTAGAATATTATGAGAACACAGGACTAAGCAAGCTTGATGTATCATTGCAAAAGAAGGCAGATCTTATACCAAGTGATGGTTGGTTAGGTATGTACTACAACAATAGGACATTAAGTGGTCTGTCAAAAATTGTAGACGGCGGAATAGGTGCTAAGAATCCAATTAAAGAATTGAAATATGATTGGGGTCGAGGAGAACCGATAAAGAAGATTTCTGCCGATCAATTCTCAGCTAGTTTCTATCGAAACATAGCAGGTAATCAGGACTATTTTGTTCAGACATATGCTGATGATGGAATTAGAGTTAAAGTGGGCGACAAACAGGTGATCAACCGATGGTCTGGTTCAGCTGGAGCTTATAATCAAGCCTTGATAACGAATCTAGGCTCAGGCAGTCAAACTGTCCAAGTGGATTACTATGAAAATACAGGTAAAGCAGAGTTGTTTGCTGAAGTAGTTCCATTAGGAGATTGGTATGCTTACTACTATGCTAATAAGAATTTAACAGGGACTCCCGCAAATGCTAGAGTTGTAGAGAGTCAACCAGGAGGTAGACTGAGTCAAGACTACGGTCGAGGTTCTCCGATTAGTGGTGTACCAAGTGATCAGTTTTCAGTAAAATATATATCTGCTCAGGAGTTTGACTCTGGAGAATATGTACTAAGAGCTAGGGCAGATGATGGTATAAGGGTATATATTGATGGAAAACTAGTATTAGATAGATGGAGTAATAGTGCTTATCGAGAGGATGCTATTAGAGTTAATTTAGCTAATAAAAATAATCCTAAGAGCTCTAATAACAAAAACATTTACTGGATTGAAGTGCACTATTACGAGGATCGTAATGATAGTAAAGTGGATGTTTCACTAGAACCTTATAATATAGAATCAAATATATCTACTGAAAATTGGTATGTTGAATACTTTAATAATACCAATCTTCATGGATCACCAGTTCATTTTGATGGTGGGTCAAAGTCGTTAAATAAAATAAGTGATATTAATTTTGATTGGGGTCGTACTTCGCCACATTCTAAAGTTAATAGTGACAACTTTAGTGCTAGATTTATTAAAGACTTTGACGTAGAGGCTGGAGAATACATTCTTAGAAGTTATGCAGATGATGGGATTAGAATCTATGTTGATGATCAATTAGTCGTAGATAGATGGCATGAAGCTAGTGAAATAAATAAACATGACTCTATCAAACTAAACTTAGATAAGGGTAAACATCGAATTAAGGTTGAGTATTTAGAGAAAACGGGATCAGCTAGATTACGTTTTTCATTAAATCCACTTATCAATGAGTTGTCTCAAAATGAATGGTTAGCGATTTATTATAACAATCAAAATTTAACAGGAAAAGGTCTTGTCGATGGAGGCAAGAATGGCCCTGTTACACATAATACAATCAGCAATAACTGGGGACGTAGCTACCCAATTCAGGGCATCTCAAATGATGAATTCTCTGCATCGTTCTTTAAAACTGTTGAAGGTCAACAAGATTATTTCGTAACCGCATTTGCAGATGATGGAGTAAGAGTCACAGTAGGAGATAAAGTTCCAATTAATCGTTGGTCTGGCTCTGCAGGTCGATATGATAAGGGACTGGTTACAGGTTTACCAAAAGGGACATACAAAGCACAAGTAGATTATTATGATAGAATTAATGAGGCTACTATTTTTGCGGAAGTTGTTCCGTTAGGGAACTGGTACGCTTATTATTACGATAACATCGATTTGACTGGGCATCCGGTTAACTCTGAAACGATAAAATCTGGATCAAACGGTAGTTTAAGTCAAAACCACGGCTATGGATCACCAATTTCCGGTGTGCCAAACGACTATTTCTCAGCAAAATACATTTCTGCTCAACGAATAACTGCAGGAGAATATATTGTAAAAACTGGTGCTGATGACGGTGTAAGAGTATATATTGATGGTGAATTGGTGCTAGACCGATGGAATAACACCTCTTATCGAGAAGATGCTGTAAAAATCAATATTAAAGATAATCAGTCACTAGGATCTCGTGATAAAGATATTCACTGGATTGAAATAGAATATTATGAGCATAAAAATAGCGCGAGATTAGATTTTTCTATCGAACCTTATAGCTCGAGGAATGTTCTGGATACAAAATCATGGTATGCAGAATATTATTCAAATGATAATTTTAGTGGTATTCCTTATGTGCAAGGATTTAATTCTTCTTCAAATAAAATAAATCAAATTAATTTTAATTGGGGAAGCAACAAGCCACACAGGAGTTTGACGGGGAACAATTTCACTGCACGTTATCAAAAGAAAGTAAATGTTACATCTAACCAAAAATCCTAGATTATTCATAGCCCAATCATAAAACCTGAATAAACCGCATCAAATCAATTAAAAATAACCAATCAATCTTTCACTAATTAAGTGAAAAGGAGCCCGATCTTTGATATTGTATAAGTGACCAA
>FZPS01000151.1_pt269 | contig 32406 bp, 34 predicted proteins | sample 1817821 | NCBI WGS metagenome assembly FZPS01 (sample SAMEA104158645, study PRJEB21678) | metagenome | place: Germany | collected 2015-04-21
GGAGTTTGACCCGATTTCGCTCAAAATCCACCGTGTAATGCTGAGGTACCTGAAAAGATTGCACGGGATTTTTCTTCGATTTGAACTTCGGGAATCCTTTCTTCTCGCGGAAGAACCGGGTGAAGGCGTTGTCGAGGTTCTTGTTGGCACTCTGGAGTGATTGGGAGTTGACCTCTTTGAGCCACGGATGCTCTTCCTTGAGGGCGGGAAGACGGTTGTTCAGGTCAAAGCAGGAGAGCTTCTTACCATCCTGCTCGTATGCCCGGATCTTCTGCTCCAGAGAATGGTTGTACACAAACCAGCAGGCATGGATGTGGTGCATGAGGAGTGAGATTTGCTCCTGAGATAGATGCATCCGATACTTGTAGGCTTGGAGCATTATGGGTATGTTTATACTTACAATGATAAATACGGTTCCATAATCGTATGACGAAAGGGTGGAGCGCCCGTCCCCGATCTCGCGGCCGGAGTCTTCCCGCTCCGACCCGAGAGCCCCGCAAAGCTAATAAACATTGTATCAAAGATCCTCTGTCACCAAGAGAGTTATTTAAGGTTCATGAAGAGAAACCTTATTCTCTATACACAGATCGAGGATTTGAGATGGAACTGCCAGATGTTCAGTCCAGCCTGCCGGAGGTCCGCATCAACCTGACCAGAGTGGGTGTAAAAAACGTCCAAAAACTCGTCGAAGTCGCCCGGCCCGGCAAACGGCCGGTAATCTTCATATCCAACTTCGATGTCTTCGTCGACCTGCCGGGCAGTCTTAAGGGTGCAAACCTCTCCCGCAACTTTGAGGTCATCGATGAGGTGTTGCAACAGGCCATCGACGGGGAGGTAAAGGTGATTGAGGAGCTCTGCAGCATGGTAGCGCGGAAACTCCTCGATCGTCACGAGTACGCGGAACGGACCGAGATCCGGATGCGAAGCCAGTTCATGGTTCGGCGGGAGACGCCGGTCAGTGAGACGAGTTGCCATGAGGTTGTGAATGTTCATGCAAGCGCGATCGCTCAGAGGAATGACGGAAACCCGATCATCCGAAAGAGCATCGGCGCTGAGGTGACCGGGATGACCGCCTGCCCCTGTGCCCAGGACATCATGAAAGACCATGCCCTGCACGTGCTCGAGAACCTCGGCGTGGATGAGGATACGATCGAGGCGTTCTTCGAGGAGGTGCCGATGGCCACGCACAACCAGCGCGGGCGGGGCTTCCTCTGCGTCGAGACGGATGACGCCCAACACGTCAGCCTCGAGAAGATCATCAAGATCCTGAAAGACTCTATGAGTGCCCGTATCTATGAGCTCCTGAAGCGGGGCGACGAGAGCTTTGTCGTCCTGGAAGCGCACAAGAACCCCCGGTTCGTTGAGGACTGCGTTCGCGAGATGGCCCGCAAGGTGATCGCGCAGTTCCGATATCTCCCCGGAGACTCCGTGGTAACCATAAAACAGACGAATGAAGAGAGCATCCATCAGCATGATGCATACGCAGAGCGAAAGGCTACGATAGCAGAGCTCGTCACGGAGATGGATGAAGGGGCGCTGTAGGCCGAAAACTATCCAACCATTTATATATCCAACCACATTATTTTAATACAAAAATACCACTCCTTAAGTAAGGAATAATACTTAACTCCTCAAGACGCGTTACCAAAATAGGTTTGAACGAAAGATATAAACTCTTTTTTCATCATACCCCTTGCAAGCGTACGTAGGTACGTTTTCAATGAAAAGTTGTGTGATAACACCGGTATAGCGTTCAGAACACAAGATTATCGGAATGAGGCGATATATTTGTCGAAAGTTGTAGAGATTTCCCCAACAACGAGACATGAAGGCCACTCAAAGCTCGTTCTAAAGGTCAATGATGAAGGCATCATCGAGCGTGGAGACTGGCTCAGCATCACCCCGGTGAGGGGTGTCGAGAAGCTCGCTATCGGTAAGACGATGGAGCAGGTTCCAAAGATTGCATCGCGCGTCTGCGGAATCTGTCCTATTGCGCATACCCTGGCGGGCGTTGAGGCGATGGAAGCATCGATCGGATGCGAGATCCCTGAAGATGCGAAACTTCTGCGCTACATCCTGCAATGTGCAAACAGGATGCACAGCCACGCCTTGCACAATATCCTATCGCTTCCGGACATGCATATACCAGGAACCGATACGAAGATCAACCCGTTCACCAAGGAAGAACCGGTCAGGAGCGTTGCCCTCAGGATCCAGCGACTCCGTGAAATTGCTCAGACCATCGGCGAGATCGTCGGCGGTGAGGCCATCCACCCGAGCAACCCTCGTGTCGGCGGAATGTACACCAACATCACCCCACGGGCAAAGGCAAAGATCTATGATCTCGCAAAGGAAGGCCGCCTCCTCGCCCAGGACCACATGGAATTCATGATCTCGGTCTTCAAGGACTTCCAGAAGCGCGGCACCACCATGGTCGGCGGCGTCGAGGTCCCGATCCCTGACGACCTCGGGTATCACAACCAGGGCTACATGGCCACTGCGCCGGTCTACGGCAGCTCAAGCCTCGACGCAAACCCGACCTGGTTCCCCGAGCGGTTCACCGAAGTCCGCCCCTGGGACTGGTACATGGGCGAGATGGAGGTCAGCGAAGCCGACCCGAACTACCCCATCGGTGGCACCACCCCCGTAGGGACGAAGACCTGGCCCCAGATGGAGGCCTGCACCGGCGTTCCGCTCTATGACGGCCAGCCGGTCGAGGTCGGACCACGTGCCCGCCTGGTTCAGTTCAGGAACTATGACGGGAGGGGCGCCATGGGCCTGCAGATCGCACGCCAGATGGAGTTCCCCGAGACCATGTACGGTATCATCGATGCCGTGGATGCGCTCAACACCTCCGGATCGGTTCTCGCAGACGATATCCCGCAGGGAGATGGATCTCTGGGCTGGGCTGCAAACGAGGCGCCCCGTGGAACCGACGTCCACCTCACCCGTGTCAAGGACGGCCGCGTCCAGTACTTCTCGCTGCTCGTCCCAACCACCTGGAACTTCCCGACCTGCAGCCGTGCGCTGACCGGTGCACCCTGGCGGATCGCGGAAGTCATCGTGCGTGCGTACGACCCCTGTGTCTCATGTGCAACGCACATGCTGGTCATCGACGAAGAGAAGAGACTGGTGGCCCAGAAACTCATTCAGTGAGCGTAACCGAGCATGCTATTCCGTGAGATCGTGATCGCAGGATGCGGCAACCCCCTCTACGGAGACGACGGGTTTGGCCCTGCAGTCGTGGAAGCACTCAAGGAGCTACAGCTGCCCGAGAACGTCAAGGTCATCGACGCGGGTCTCGGTGCCCCTCACTTCCTCTTCACCCTGATGGAGGATGCGGAGGTGCCGGTGAAGAAGTTGATCATCATCGATACCGCCGACTTCGGCGCAAAACCCGGTGATGTGACGAAGCTCCGGCCTGAAGACCTGCCGCCGGGCGCATACCGGGATGTCCATTCATGGGACCTCTCGGAGCCGCTGCAGCGACTCAAGGACGTCATCGATATCACGATCATCGGGTGCCAGCCAAAGCGTGTCACTAGCCATGAGTTTGAACTGGGGCTCACTGAGGAGGTTGAAGGGGCCATTCCCAAAACAGTGCGCATTGTACTGGAAGAGATTGGGGTAAAGTATGGGGCTGCTATCAACCATCAAAGAACGCATCTTTGGGCGCCGGGAGAGACCGCCGGAGAAACCGGCGAGTAAACCTGAAGGGAAGCCTGCATCGAAACCATCGCAGGCAAAACCCGCGATGAAGCCCTCTGATGTGAATGGAGAAGAGAAGGTGGAAGTTGTACAAAAGGAGGAAAAGCCTGTGGCTGAGAAGATTTCTATAGGTGAATTGCATCTGAGTGGATGTACGGGATGCCTCGTGACGCTTGCAGATAACTACGAGGGTCTCTTCAAGCTGCTCGATGATTACGCGGACCTGACCTACGCATTGACGCTGGTCGACGTGCGCCACGTGCCCGAGATGGATGTGTGCCTGGTCGAGGGTTCGTGCTGTCTCAATGATAAGATCTCGGTAGATGAACTGAAAGAAGCAAGGGCAAAGTCAAAGGTGCTCGTCGCGTACGGGGCCTGCGCGGCTTACGGCAACATCACCCGGTTCTGCCGGGGAGGCCAGTGGAACCAGCCCGGACAGGAGGCGTTTGTGCCCATCAGTGAGGTCGTCGACGTCGATCTCTTCCTGCCGTCCTGTCCCCCGTGTCCCCAGGCGATCAGGAACGTCGCCGTCATGGCCTACCTGCTGCTCCGAGGTAACGACGAACAGAAGGATCTCGCGACCGCATACCTGACGCCGCTCATGCAGCTTGCACAGCGCGGCAACGAGGCCTGCGGCTGTGATCTTCTGTATGACGTCATCAACCAGGGGCTCTGCATGGGGTGTGGAACCTGCGCCGGAACCTGCCCGGTCCGCGCCATAACGATGGAGTACGGCAGACCGAATGTGAACCGCGACCTCTGCATCAAGTGCGGCGCATGCTATGCGCAGTGCCCGCGGAGTTGGTTCAACTTCGATGTCATGAACAGCTACGAGGGCATCATGGATGCCATCAATGGAGCCATGGAGTGAGGTGATAGAGATGGATGTACTTGGGAACTACAAGTCCGTGATTGCGGCACGCTCGACCGATAGGGATATCCTGAAGAAGGCCCAGGACGGCGGTATCGTCACGACGCTCTTTGCCTATGCACTCGAGGAGGGCATCATCGACGGTGCCATCGTCGCGGGTCCCAGCGATGAGCCCTGGAAGCCAAAACCGGCGGTCGTGACCACGAAAGCCGAACTCCTGGCCGCTGCCGGAACGCGCTACACCATCAGCCCGAACCTCTCCCTGATCAAGGAGGCGACCCGGAGCTATGGTCTTGACCGGGTCGGCATCGTCGGTACACCCTGCCAGATCCAGGCGGTCCGGAAGGTGCAGCTCTACCCGATCGGGATGCGTGACGTAGACGACAAGATCGCTCTTGCGCTGGGGATCTTCTGTATGGAGAACCTCTCCTACCAGGCACTCGAGGCCATCGTCGAGGACCACTGTAACCAGAAGATGGAGTCCGTCACGAAGATGGATGTCGGCAAGGGCAAGTTCACGGTCTACACCGAGCGTGGTGCGGTCTCCCAGATGCCCTTGAAGCTGCTCCACAAATACGTGCAGCCCGGCTGCAACGTCTGTCTGGACTATGTCGCAAACCTCGCCGACATCTCCAGCGGCTCTGTAGGGAGCCCCGACGGATGGAGCACGGTCTTTGTGCGGAGCACGAAGGGCAACACCGTCTGGGACGGCGCCATCGATGCTGGTCTCTTCGAGACGAAACCGATGGATCAGGTCAAGCCTGGTCTTGATATGGTGAGGAAACTCTCTACCGACAAGATAACGAAGAACCAGAAGAACGTGGATGCGCGAAAGACAATCGGACTCAAGGCTGATGGAACCCCGAAGGGTCTCCGGAACCCCTACGAGTCCCCCTAAAAACCCTCTTTTTTAGATCCGCCACGACCAAAAATCCAGGGATGGTGTGAAGATCACCACATACGCTCCAGCCCGCTCCGCTCGATACCTGCCGGAGATGGCAACGGCTCTTCCATTCGTCTGCGCAAGGGGCGGGGATGAGTGTTGGTATGCGGTCTTCTTCAGTCTCTGAACAATACCTGGTAGGTCACCGACTGTGCCCCAAAAAAGTCTCTGCAGAACTCAGCTGCCCTCACGGGTTCATACTCCTTGCAGCTGAATACATCGAGGTAGGCGGCGTTGGTCTCGTTTGCGAAGTGGCCGGAGACGAGCGATGTCTCGATGAGCTGGGTCATGGAGAACCCTGCAACCCTCTCGTTCGGGCCGAAGTGGACGATCTGTGGTTCACCGAATCTCTTCATATCGATCAGATCACAGAGCTCGACGATGAACTGGCGGATCTTCTCCGGATCCCGTATCGATGCCGGATCACAGCCCTTCAGGTCCACACTCGTATACAGCCCCCAGCTTCCACGGTGCCTGAACTCCGCAATGACCTCTGCGTCACTCATCGCACCGGGCATGCCGTTGCTTGCCACAGCATTTAGCATTCCTTTGCTTGCCATGATCTCACCTTCAAAGGTATCTCTGATCAGTCTTGATCCTCTAGCTTTTGATGGCTCAGATCTTAAACTTTTGCATCGAGTAACAGGAGGATAACCGTTATTTATCCATTTGGTTCGAGCAATCTCCAGGCATCCACGATTCAGGGGTATATATCCGCTAAATTCGATAACAGAGAGGAGAGACGGCACCCTCGTCTTCATACCACGCCCGATCCATCGACGGCGGTATTACCATAACCTCACCCGATCCCGATGCAGGATCGCCATAGGCTCGATGGCGAGATATCTCCCCCTCCACCGTAGCGGTAGCCGTCAACGGTATGATCCTCGGCCGGTTCTTGCCGAGATCGAGTACCAGCCATACGTTGGAGCGCCCCCCAATCGCCGGCCTCCTGGCCACCCTCTGGATCTCCCCAACCGGGCGACACGACCCGATCGGTCCCGATCCATCTGCAGGAGGCTGATCGGCACATCCCCCCGGGGGCAACTATATATGCGTTGAGGCAGGGTACGCCGGGGATGTCACCATCGGAGCGTGAGGGGTATGACGCGATGGGTATGCAGTGTCTGCGATTACGAGTATATCGAGGAGGCGGGAGACCCTGCCACCGGCATCCCGCCGGGAACGCTATTTGAAGATCTCCCCCCTGACTGGCGGTGTCCCGGTTGCGGTGTGGGAAAAGAGGCATTTGTACGGGTTGATGAAGAGGAGGTGAAGGATGAAGAAGACTACATCAGATAAACCGGCCACAACCGTGGCCGATGTGCTGGTCTCAGAACTAGAATCGTGGGGGATCACCCTGTTCTTTGGTATCCCGGGCGCATCGTCGCTCCCGCTCGTGGACGCGGTCCGGAGAAATCAGAGCGCTCGGTACATCGTCGTTCGGCACGAAGAGACCGCTGCGATGGCGGCATCCGCCTATAACAAGTTCACGGGAAATATAGCGGTCTGCCTGACCATCGCCGGGCCGGGAGCGACGAATCTCGCCACCGGGCTATACGATGCAAAAGAAGACCGGGCGAGCGTGCTCTCACTCAACGGGCAGGTGAAGATGCAGTACGGCGGCCCCGGCGGCATCCAGGAGATCGACCAGGACGCATTCTTCCGGCCCATCGCCGTCTTCAACAACACCGTCGCCGATCCGGCGATGGCAGTCAGGCTCCTCACCCGTGCGTTACGCTACGCCATCGCCGGTCGGGGTGTCGCCCAGATATCGATCCCGAACGATATCCAGGGCTCACCCCTCGATCCGGAACACTGCGAGCGCGAGACCTGCATTCCGTCGATCAGCGTTGCGCCGACCGATGAGTCTATCCGGGCAGCGGTGGAGGCGATCGATGGCGCCAAGCATCCGGTCATCCTTGCGGGGTTCGGGGCCCTGCATGCAGCCGACGCGGTCCTGGACCTCGCGACAAAACTTCAGGCGCCTATCGTCACAACCCTCCGTGGAAAGGGCATCCTCCCCGACGACAACGAGTGGATCGCCGGGGTTCACGGGGATCTCGGGACGCCCCACGCCCTGATGCTCGTCATGAAGTCGGATCTCCTGATCGCCTGCGGCGCAAGCTTCTCCGGCCATACCGGTATACCGCCAGGCAAGCAGGCCATCCATATCGACATCGACCCGCTCCAGCTCGGGAAGCACCCGCTCGCGGTAGGGATCTGGGCTGACTGCGCCATCGCCATCCCCAGGATCGTCGAGCAGGTCAGGCAGCGGGAGGATGAAGAGGGCAGACAGTGGCTTGCGGGCAAGAAGCAGGAATGGCACAACCGGCTCAACCAGGAGGCGGACCCGGAGGCGGTCCCGATCCGTCCGCCCTACATCATGAAGGTCCTCTCCGACCTCCTACCTGAGGATGCGATCATCTCCATCGATATCGGTGATAACCAGTGGTGGTTTGGACGGAACTTCCAGATGAAGCGGCAGAGATTCGCCATGTCAGGTTACCTGGCAGCGATGGGGTTCGGGCTCCCGGGGGCGATCGCGGCTAAACTGGCCTACCCAGAAAAGACCGTCGTCTGCATCACCGGCGATGGCGGATTCTCCATGGTCATGGCGGATTTCGTTACAACGATCAAATACAACCTTCCGATCATCGTGGTAGTCCTCAACAACCATGAGCTTGCCATGATCCGGCAGGAGCAGCGGGAGGAGCGCTACCCGCCTTACGGGATCGATCTCCTGAACCCCGACTTCGCAGCGTATGCTCACGACGCAGGGGGCACCGGGATCCGTGTGACCCGGCCGCAGGAGCTCGCCGAGGCGGTCGAAAAGGCACTCCAGATGAATACATCGGTCGTCATCGACGTTGAGACCGATCCGAAACGGTTCGGGTGAGACATCCCCCCCCCGGGGAGACGGGGGATAGTCATGGCGATACCCGGGGAAAGGCCGTACCCAGGGCGTATCCCCATACACTGGACCGTGGGAGGTATCCCCACGGGGGGAGGGGCAGACGGGGAGGGGGCATGCGCCCCCTCCCCTGTCTCCGCTTTCAATACGTTGGCATCCCCCACCCCTCCCATGCATTCGGAGGCCCTCTCCCACGCCGGCCCTTTCTTCAGGTTCTCCCATACACTGGACCGTGGGGGGTATACTCCTGTGGGGGAGGGGGCATCCCCCACCCCTCCCCTATCTCTGCTTTCAATATGCCCCCACCACGAACGCTAACGTAATCTCCAGGTCAGGAGCCAATTCTCATAGAAACAGGAGAAGGAGAGCGTTTCTGCACAGACTGTACCGATCGATACGTGAACCTCCCCGATACCGATAGAAGTGCGCCGACCTCGCCCTACAGGGGCAGATCATCGATGGAGTATGATCTCTGGAGACCAAAAAGAAGAGTAGAGTTGGTTTATTTCACGGTCTCCGCTGCCATTCGGACATCAGTTGCCTTGACCGTCTTTCGACCTGCATGCCCTGCTAGTTTGATCGCCTCTTTTGCGATCCTTGCCGCATATTGTTCCATCAACTTCGCAAGCTCTTCATTGGCGTCAGAACTTACCCGTTCCGCGCCAGATTTCTTTACGATTCTGCCAACAGGTGCCAGAGGTATATCAGTCACGATCTCATTTCCCCCTTTTCATTGAGCTCTGTGAAATGTAATCTCAAACAGAGCTCGTTTTACAGAAGCACCATGGGTATCCTGATATAAATACTTATCTGTCCCTGGAGGGGTTGAAGTGAGAAATTCAGAACGGGAAGGGTATCAAAGTGAGGGAAAGACACGGATTATATCGGTCTGTGTGACGATCCCGATCGGTTTCCCGTCCTCGACAACAACGAGTCTCCCGATCTCCCGCTCCTTGAACCGCCCCACAAGCTCGTAGAGGCGGATCGACGGTGGCGCCTCCACCACATCGGTGGTCATGACACGCGACACCGAATCATCAAGCGTAAGCCCCTCATCCAGACCCCTGGCGACATCGCTCAACGTCACGATGCCCAGGAGGCGGTTATCCTGCACAACCGGCGCCCCGTGAATGTGGTGCGTGTTGAAGAGGTGGACCGCATCGCGGAGGGTGGCGTCTGGAGACAGCGTCAAGAGAGGAGCGCTCATATAATGCCTTATAGTCTGTTTTGGCAGGGATATCATCTCGGATACGCTGATCAAGAGCGCCTGCTGGCTCTCATCCATCCCGAAGACTTCACCGCGGACGAGGAGCTTATTCACAGGCGTAGGCCCGATCGAGACCATATCCCCGACCTTGAAGAGCTTCACGCTCCCGATGATCTTGACCATCGCATGGCAGAGATCGGGGTGACAGAGGGTGGTAAAGCTGATCTCAGAGGCACGGATACCCTTCACCTTCTCGCCATCACGGAGGATCTGCACCTCGGTCTGGTGCTCGAGATCCACCAGGTTCAACTCCTTGTACGCACGTGCAGTCGGGCTATACCCACCTTTGGGACCCGGCACACCGTCCACAAGCCCGAGTGCTTTCAATGCCTGCATCTGGTTACGAACGGTTCCGGGATTGCGCTTCAGCACGCCCGCAATCTCCTCACCTTTTATAGAATGAGACGCCTGATGGTACAGGGTTATCAGGGTTATCAGGATATCCTTCTGAATCGGGGAGAGATCCATAGTCATCAATTATACCACATTGTATCGAACAACCCGCACTCGTCTGCGGGTGGGACTTATCAGCTTCCGCATGGGGTACACTCACATCAGGGAACTGTGGTGTAACGATTCCGTCTCCACAGGCTCGAAGGGTTATTCCATCCCCAGATCTCGTATCGATACCTTCAGCTGTGTAAGGGAATTATATAACAATTGGTAGTATACATTATAGGCATTTCGCTTGTAAGCTGTGAACTGTCCAGCGCTCACCGGCACAGGCCGCTTATGAGCGTTCTGGAAGTTCTCGACCCGATCTTTGCGTAGATCATCGAGCATAGGAATGGAGGATATGGGTCTACGATCTCGACCCTGGGGATCGAGGGGCTCTGTTCCCACCCCCACAAGACAGATAACCCGGTGAGGATGACGCTACTCTCACCCTCCCCGGCAGATCCGATGCGTATCAGGTTGTGCGTGCAGTGGAATTTGAAACTATCCCGACCGTTCCAACGGCAGATGAGGTACTCGACCGCAGCCTTCGAAGGGCAGCGGCCAAAAAAAAGCTCAAGATCAATATCGACCGGGCAAACGAAGAGTTCGTGAGGGCGGTTGCGAGCTCCATCCACGATAAGTTGAAGAGCGTGGTCACCTCGTTCCCGAGTTTCGAGCGCCTCCCCCCCTTTTACCGGGAGATGACTGATATACTCGTCTCACTCGACCGGCTGAAACGATCCCTCGGGGCGATCACCTGGGCAGCGGACCAGGTCAGGGTCATCGGCTCTGGCTACGCCCGGGGGATGCGGTCGGCGGACGATACGGGTCTACTCCGCCGCCAGGCCGTTGCCCGCATCGCCTCCGTCGTCCACCAGGTGGGGGATGACCTCCTCTTCCTGAACGACGCCAGAAACATCCTCCGAAAGCTCCCCCACGTGAACGAAGACGAGTTCACCGTGGTGGTGGCCGGGTACCCCAATGTCGGTAAATCATCGTTTATCAGGCTCGTCTCCACGGCAGAACCCGAGATTGCCGTCTACCCATTTACCACAAAAGGGATCATCGTCGGTCACCGCGATATCCGGAGGGGAGAACGGATCCAGTTCATCGACACACCCGGTGTCCTCGAGCGTCCGGCGGATGAACGCAACCCCATCGAGCGGCAGGCGGTGAGCGCCATCATCAATATAGCCGACGTCGTGCTCTTCATCCTCGATGCGAGCGAACACTGCGGTTACGCGCTCGACGACCAGATCAGACTTCAAGAGGAGATACAGAGACTCGTCGATCTCCCCGTGGTGACAGCCGTAAATAAGGTGGATATCCAGGGGATGGAGGGCTACCCCGCTATGTCCACCCTCACCGGGGAGGGGGTGGAAGAGGTGCTCGATCTGCTGCTCAGGTACAGAACGGACACCAGGCAAGTGCACCCGCAAGAACCGCCGCAATCAGAAACCCGGCGATAGCGCCACCGTTCAGGGAAGGAAGGCCTGCCTGGGGTCTACCCATATTGACAAAGTGGAGAAGGACGCCAAGACCCGCAAGCGATCCCACCATCGCGCCGAGCGTCGGCGCGGAGAGGACCCACAGGATGGCCGGCGCATCCACAAAGACGTGCGATGAGGCCACGAGTATGGAAGGCATGATCAGATCGCCCATACCCATGACAAACGCACCGCGTTCCTCCCCCTCCCCGATATCAAGCCCCTCCCTCCGGAAAGAGTAGTCCATCCTCTTTGGGACGACGACCATGATCGGGGCCTTCGTCTCGAGGACCCCCTCAGCGAGCGTTATCATGTGCTTCGTCCGATACACCGATATGGCATCGTAGATGGCAAGCAGCACGAGCAGCACGAGGACCGGCAGTATGGCAAGAGATATTCCGAATATGGATGCAATGCCGGCCGATATCAACACGCCGAGTATATCGATGACGTACCACTCCGGGTATATGTAGAGGAGCGCGGTCGCCGCTCCTGCGGCGATGATCGCCCCGACGGCAGCAGCATCACTGGCGCCGATGGTGAGGAGGGAGAGCGCCCCGAATATGTAGAGGAGCGTCATGAAGATGGCAAAGCCAATGAAGACGGCGATGAAACGCCGTCCTCCCAGCCGGATCAGGATGAGCAGCACCAGAGTGAAGATGAGCAGGATCCCTATGAAGATCAGGGGATTTGCGACCGACTCGGGGTTCTCAAACGCCATAAACCCTGCCGCCTGCATGGGCATGACGAGTATGATAGCAATGATCTGGACGGAGAGGAGCATGAGGGGCATCCCAAGAAACGGCAGCCAGTCGCGTATTTGTATCATGTAAACTCCATTCACTTTAGGTAGGTTAATTAATGCATCCTCATCATCATAAATTATGGAGATTCGCGAACTCATCGGCGACATTATCCTCACCATCGTGATGGTGGTATCCACCGTTGTGCTGGTGATGCGGTTCTGGCAGGACCTGATCATAGCGGTTGCTGCGACGTTCATGATGCTCTCTCTCGGGGGACTGCTCATCTCGCTTGGGTTGAAGGTTGTGCGGCTTGAACAGAGCGTTGTGCAGCGGGAGCGCACCATGCGCGTGAACATGGAAGAGATGACGAAGACGATGAGTGCCAAGTACGACAACACCATAAGCCACATCGAGGAGATCGTTGATGGACTCTCCCGACGGATGTACCGGTGATTCGCCCCACGTAAACCTCAGGGTGCGGTGATCCCTGGACCTGACCGGGAGGGGGGACTTGCGCGTACAGGAGGTCGTTTCACCCTCATCGATACCCGCAGGAGCGCTTATCGATGGATCGACACCATCTCACCGGTATGGGGAAGAGGCGAATCTGCTACGCGGTGGGCAATCAGCGGCCACCTGCACATCGATCACCGCGTGGCGGGCTGGATCGCTACAAGGATTTTTGCAGACGACACCTCCATAGGTTTTAACGTGTGGGGTTGACGAGTAGGTACCATGGGCGTTGCTATCCGAGATATCCTGGCAGACTGTAAAGAGACATTGACATGGGACGGCCTTCCCGGCACCGCCGCGGTGGATGCCCACAACGCACTCTATCAGTTCCTCTCGATCATCAGGCAGCCCGACGGCACCCCGCTGATGAACGGCGCGGGGCGGGTCACCTCGCACCTCTCCGGCATCCTCTTCCGAACGGTCAATCTCCTGGAGAGAGGCATCAGACCGATCTTCATCTTTGATGGGAAACCACCGGAGTTCAAGCAGGAGACGATCGATCAGCGGCGAGAGATCCGCACCCGTGCAGACGATGCCTGGAAGGCGGCATTGAAAGAAGGAGATATCGAGGAGGCGTATAAGCAGGCGAGCGCATCGACCCGGATCGATCGGCATACCCTTGAATCGTCCCATGAGCTCCTCGATCTGCTCGGGATCCCCTGGGTGCAGGCACCGAGTGAGGGCGAGGCGCAGGCGGCTCACATGGTCCGGAGTGGGGATGCCACCTACGTGGTCTCACAGGACTATGACTCACTTCTCTTCGGCTCCCCGGTGCTCGTGCGCAACCTCACAGTCAGCGGCAGGAGGAAGATGCGGGGCCGGACGATCACAGTGAACCCTGAACGGATCGTCCTCTCGTGCCTCCTCGACCGCCTTGAGATCACGCGGGAACAGCTCATCGAGATCGGCATCCTGGTGGGGACCGACTTCAACCCCGGTATCCGGGGGATCGGCAGCAAGACGGCATTCAAGATCGTCCGTAACAGTACATTTGAATCCACAATCGCCGAGAAGCAGCCTGACTTCGATCCCGGCCCGATCCAGGAGTTCTTCCGGAACCCCCCGGTCACCGATGAGTACTCCCTTGCGTGGAGGGCGCCGGATGTCGAAGGGGTCGTGGAGATGCTCTGCGGCCGCTACGACTTCTCTGAGGACCGGGTCAGAAGCGCTCTCGCCAAGGCCTCGATGAAGGCGACGCAGAAGACGCTTGACGCCTGGTTCTGATACATTGTGCGGGCAGTTCGAACCTTGACGTATCGCTCTTTTACAAAAGATACCAGGAAGCAGGGGAGAGGGAGTCCCCCGTACCTCAGGCCTGAGAGTCCCCGGCCATTCTCTCGTTCCCGGGGATATGGGATACGACCTGTTCTGCCCCATCCATATGGACCTCCACCTGTGGGAACGGTATCTTAATCCCGGCCTCACGAAACGCTGGAAGGATATCGCGGGTCAGATCCCACCCCACCCTCCAGTAGTTTGGCGTCTTCGTCCACGCACGCAGGGAGAGTCTCACCGCGGACTCGGCCAGCTCGCTGACGATGACCGTAGGCTTTGGCGACGGAAGTACCGCCTCATGGGCTGTCATCAGATCGATGGCGACCCTGATCGCCAGGTCGAGGTCGCTATCGTAGGCGACCCTGACCTTGACCTCGACGCGGCGGGTATCCATACGGCTGGAGTTGATGACCGGGCTGCCCCAGACAAGAGAGTTAGGTATGATGATATAGGTGTTATCGGCTTTCATGAGCTCGGTCGCCATGATACCGATCGCGGTCACCCTCCCGGAGATGCCCTTGACCTCAACCAGCTCGCCCTTGTCGATGGGGCGGATGGCCGCCAGCCAGACCCCTGCCGCGAGGTTGGTTATGGTATCCTGGAGGCCAAAACCGAGTATAAGCCCTATCACCGCCGAGAGACCGAGCACCACGGAGGAGATATCGATCCCGAGCGTCGAGAGGATGAGGAGGGCGAGGATCACGTAGAGCAGGACCGAGAGGAAACGGGCAAGAAATTCGGCGACCAGTTCGGGCAGGCGCGATGCCTGGGAGAGAGCCTTCCTGAAGGCAGAGACCAACACCTTCACAACGATCCATCCAATCAGGGTGACGATCGCGGCGAGGACGACTTTTTCAAGCGTGATCGCTGAGAGCGGAATGGTGGTCGAATTAAGGATATCCATGATGTCCATATACTAGAGGGTGGCATGGCAAAACAGATAACGTTACGCAGCTTGACGGGGAAATAGGCAGGAAACATCGCCATAGGCCGCTCTATCGGGCAGTGCCGGGGCGCACTTGGCGGGCTGGATCATCGCCATGAACAGACCAGTCGGAAGTGCGTTGAATCATGAGATACCCCGGATCCGTAGCGATTATTATTACGCTCCGGGTCATTGATCTAGAGCACACGATGACCTGCAGAAAGACCTACGTTCAGGAGATCGCCCGGAACCTCTCAGAGTTCCTTGCGACCGGGAATGTCGAAGCCCTGATAGCCGGGCTGGTTGCCAAGAGCTGCCTGACTGGCTCGCACGCCAACCGCGACCTCGTCACGGCGTTCGCTGACACCGTCAAGGAGTACGCGGCTGCCGATGAGGGGGATTGCAGGATTCTCTGGAGCCTCTGTACCGAACTTGCCTGCGTCGCCCCTGAGGATGCACCGGCAGGCGACCCGCACGAGATCCTCCCTCTCTGCGGGGTCCTCGGCATCGCGGCGATTGGATCCCTCTCGCCCGCGCTTACCGGGGCGGCCCTCACCCTGCTGCAGGACGCCTCCCTTGACCGCCGCCGGGAGGTCAGGGAGGTGGTGGCGTTGGGGGTCCACGACCTCCTTGCCGCCAGGCAGGAGGAGACCGTCGCCGGGCTGGAAGAATGGATTGAGTCGGGGTCGTGGCTCCCCATGCGAGCGGCAGCCGCAGGTATAGCGGAGTCAGAGCTCCTGGAGGAGCCCGAGCTTGCCGATGCGGCGCTCCGGCTCCACCGAAAGATCCTCATCCGGGTCTATACAGCGGGGGAACGGCAATCAGAAGCGTTTGTTGCCCTCAGAAAGGCGCTCGGGTATACGCTCGGTCGGGTCGTCGAGGCCCTGCCCGGGATCGGGTTTGAGTACCTCCGGCAACTCGCGGCCCTCGACGATCATGACGTCAGGTGGATCGTCAGGGAGAACCTGGAGGGGGAGACCCTCCGACGGCGGTATCCCGAGACAGTCCGTCACATCCAGGCGAACCTTGGATAGCAGGGCCGCCCGGGGATAGAACCTCGCGGTGCAGCTACACCGCTCAGGCCCGGGACGGCGGCGCAGCCGCTATGTTGAACGCCGCATTCACATCAGCATGAGCGGCGTAGCCGCACCGCCGGCAGAGGAACTCTTTACCCCTCCGGACTCCCGGCTCACCGCACCGACTGCAACGCCGGGACGTGAACGCAGGGTCCACGTAGACCACACAGACTCCAGCGTTCTGCGCCCGTGCCTCGATCAGCTTCTGGAGATGGTACAGCGATCCTTCATGCCGGGAGAGGGGGAGAGGGGCATTTGGCTCCTTTCGACCCGCAAACCCGGCTCCCCTGAGATCCTCAAGCTTGATGCCGCACCAGAGCTGCCGGGCCATCTTCACGACCTCTCCTGCGACCTCCCGGTTCCTATCCCCCTGGATACTGCGTTCGCGGGCCCTGCGTCTCAAGATCCTCTTATACGTTGAAGTGCTGCTGTACCGCCTGCAACGATCAGCACACAACTCCTCCTCCTCCACACGCTCCGGCCATCTGCCGAGCATGACCACCCCTCCGCTCGCCGGGTGAGCAACGACGGCAAGGTGCCCGGTGGTGTTGAGGTCGACCCCGATCCAGTCGACGGCCTGGGGGTCATCTCCGGGGTGCAATCATACCCTCCTTGGAACCATCCATGCGCTGGAGGATCTGGTTGCTGGTGTACCATATACCCACCGCCCGCGCCATACCTCAGGCGCCATAGCGCCGCCACGCCTCACTGACATGGAGCGCCTGCATCCCGATACGTCGAGGCGCGAAGATATCATCTCTCCCGGTATCCCCGATGAAGAGAACCTCAAGAGGGCGGAGCCCCATACGCTCGAGGGCCGCTGCGTATATTCTCGGATCGGGTTTTTTGTAGCCAAAGTCCGATGAGAAGATGACGAACTCAAACAGATCGTAGAGGCCAAGCGCCCGCATCTCCAGCTCAGAAAAGACCCGCTGCCCGTTCGAGACGACGCCGAGTTTCTTCGTCGCACCGAAGAGGTCGAGCAACCTCCGGCTCTTCTCGATGACGCCGAGCCGCCTGAGCGAGGCGGCCCGGAACGCCCGGGCAGTCTCGGCCCCGAGCCGGTCGGGATCGATCTCCCATATGCTGGACTCTGCGCAGATGTCGGCGAAGACCTCTTCGACCCGGATCTCAGGGTAGCGCTCCCCGGTCCGGTCGGCCGCCTCCTGTGCCCGCTTGAAGTAGCGTTCCTGCAGGAACTCGGGCGGTATATCGACCCCCTGGTAGAGCAGCCACCGGGAGAGATACTGGTGGGTCCTGATATCGCGCTCATCGGTCAGGATATCGATGAGCGTCCCGTAACAGTCGAAGAGAACCCCTGCTACCCCAGTCCTGCGGCAAGACATGCCTCCGCCTCCCGGAGCAACCATTCGCGCTCACCCACCCTCCAGGGCAACCGGGTGATCCTGAGATAGCCGAGTGCCATGAAGAACGGCAGGTCGGCGGTGTGGCTGCAAAACTCTGCCTCGTCCGTGCTATAGTGCCAGAGGAGGTGGCCGATGTAGTCCTCAGCCCGGGCGTTCCCGATCGAGGCCTTGATCTCAGCGGCAAGGATCCCGGGATCGCGGATGCGGTGGGCGTGATCCCGGGCCCCCTCAAAGTCTATCGCCCAGGTCCTGTCATCGTAGAGGTAGTTTGCGGGTGTGGCGTCACCGTGGGCCATACACCCCTCATCCCGGCTGATCCGGGCGCTGTGCCACCATGCCCCAAGCAGCCGGTTGAACCGTTTCCGCCGGCGAGACGAGAGTCTGTTCTGGTCGAGGACCTTGTGGAAGTAGGCAAACTCACGTTCCCGGTCACAGTAGGTCTGCGTGCTGTCGTGGAGTCGCCTGAGCAGATGTGCAACATCGGTCAGGGGGTCGTAGAGGGACGTCCCCGTTGCGATGAGCCCCCGCAGGCTTGTGCCCGGAACATACCCGGTCACAAGGACCGAGTGAAATCGGCGACTCATTGCGAGTGCACAGGGAACAGGGATCCAGTCTGATACGCATCGAAGCCGATGGTACTCATTCTTCATCGCCTTATTCGGGTTATAGCGGGTGTTGGCACCGCACGGAGCGCCGAAGAATTTGCCGATGACACTGATCCCGGTATCGACAAACTCGTATCGGCAGACAACGTGCGATGCGGGCTCTATCCGGTAAACCCTGATATCACCATCATATCCTGACAGCCGGTTGGCAAGGGTGCCCGCAAGCCAGTCCCGGAAGGCGTCGCCCGGTTCCAAATACCCAATCTCTTTCTCGATCGCCATTCTTCTGGCTCCTCTCAATCACCGGGCATGATGCACGCAATGGTAATGAATATGCCTGCTGCCGTGGCCAGCTCACACGGTCAGGGGCCGAACCGGCATCTCCCCTGAGTGGTGCGGCAGGTGCCATCTCCGCGAGGGGACACAAAACCGGTCAACCGGCGGGGACGGAGTCAAACCCGGGGGAGGAGGGATCGGATGCGGGATGGACCCGCACCTCGCACAGCACCTGATTCTGGCAGATGGTCCGGGACACGGTGTGGTGAGCACGGATCGATCACCGGCCCCGCAAGATTCATACCGCTCCGTCCCATACACCCTCTTGAAAGGAGGTACCGGCCGCAACCGCCCCGGGAGGCCGGACGAACCATGGAACGCAGACTTGACGAGAGAGACTTTGCGATACTCCGAAGACTGGCGCCTGAGTACGAAGGGGTTCTCTGCCCGGAGGCCGGGCACGAGTTCCACTCGATCCTCCCGCCGGTCTCAAACCATATCGCGGCAGACGAGGAAGACTTCAGGGAACGGGTCAGCCGCCTCTCAGAAGAGGACTGGCGCTACCTTGCCGATCGGATCCTCTCCGGCCGGGAAGACCTCTGGTGCGTGCCGGAAGAGGATATCGAGACCGTCGTCGCATACATCCGGGAAGCGGTCTCGGAGGAGGCGGCGGAGCAGATCGGCAGACTCTACCGCCTCTCTGGGTATGAGATCCTCTAGGCCGGGTGCAGCCAAGTCCCACGGCATCGGGGAAACATTGCATCCCCGGCCATACCCCTGATCGCCAGAGACGGCTCACGGTACGGTGCGTGGGGCGCATCGCCCCATCCAGAAGCAGTATATACCGCCGGCGACAACAAGACCCTTATGGAACTAAAAGAGCAACTCTCAGGCGTCCCCGGGATGCTCCGACCGTTCAAGGCCTATCTCCGCGAGGCAGGGCTTGGCGCCGGTGACCAGGTCGTCTACTACGGCTGCCCCGGCACCTGTACACCCTTCATCGAGCTCCTGGGGTTCGCCGTCCGCGACCTCCCGATCGAACAGATCTACGTCCCGTATGTAGATGAAGCGGCGGCAAAGGTGATCCGTCTCATCGACGGGGTCGGAATGCAGGCCGCTGGCGATGCGCCCCACGTTGCCCCGAAGGTGATCGTCCTCATGGGCGGGCTTGCGATGCCGGGTGTCCCGGTCACCAGGGATGAGGTGCAGGCAGCCATCAGCCCGCACAAGGACGCATCGATCGTGGGCGTCTGCTTCATGGAGATGTTTGAGAAAGGCGGCTGGCTCGATACGTTCGCGTTCGATCTGGTCATCGATGCCGCGCTCGATCCGGTCAGGATCTGGAGGTGACCGCCCGGGCTGCGGTCGGCGGCGGTCCGTATACCTGGCTGGAACGGGGCAGGGTGAATCGGAAGGCGGCGCCCTCCCCGGGGCGTCCCGGCACCCGGTCCTCGACCCGGATCCAGCCACCGTAGCGCGTAACGAGCATCTTTGCTATGTAGAGACCAAGCCCCTTCCCGCTCCGGGCATTCGTTCCCGGCTTGAACCTGGAGAAGAGGGTAGGCTTGATCTGGTCCGGCACCCCCGGCCCCGTATCCACAACCGAGACCTCGACGGTCTCGTCCCCCTCCTCGACGCAGATCTCGATCTCGACCCCCGGCTCTCCGAACTTGATGCTGTTGTTGACGAGATTCGTGAAGACCTCCATGAGGAGGTCGTCGGCCATGACCCGGACAGGCTTCTCCTCGTAGGTGATCGCGGCGCCGGGGTGATGAGCGATCACGGCGTTGATGACAGCATTCAGATCGATCGGTCGTATCGCCATCTCTCCTGAATGCAGGCGCCGAATCGTCGAGACGTTCTGGATGATCTCGATGCTCTGGTTGATCCCGCTCCTGAGCTTCAAGGCCATCTGCCTCTCCTTCCCCTCCAGCGCCCCGGTGAGCAGATCGGTGTAGCCGAGAGCAATGGTGTTGGCGTTGTTGATATCGTGCACCATGATATCGAGGTAGAGGTTTGCCTCTTCATGGGCTGCCCGCAGCTCCACCTCCGCCTTGATGCGATCGGTGACATCGGAGCCTGAAGCGATGATCCCGATAGGTCTTGCGTCATCGTCGGTGAGCACCACATCCTGCCATGCGAGGATGAGTTCCTCCCCGCTCCTGGTGATGAACGAGTTCTCCCGCACGCCGGGATATGCGGTGCCGCTGGCGACTGCAGCATCGAAGATCTGTCGCCGGATCTCCCGTGACGCTTCCGGGACAACCGCCTCAAACCAGTCTCTTCCGATCAGCTCTGCTTCACGGTAACCGAGCAGCTCGCAACCGCGACGGTTGATGAGCCGGATGGTGTGGTCGGCATCTATGACGGCGAAGAGGCTGCCTGCCACATCGAGATAGTGATGGGCAAGGTCCCGCTCCCTCTCCACCTCCCGCTCCCGCCCCTTGAGCTGCTCAGAGAGGGAGGCGACGACGAGGGCGATGACGACGAACATCAGGGCGCGCCCATAATCGTTCAACGTCAGGATATCCGGCCGGTAGAAGAGGCTGCTTGCGACGACGAGCACACCGAGGAAGATGGCGACCAGGACGCTCTTCTTCTCCCACCAGAGGGCGGCCAGGATGATGGGGATGTAGAAGAAGTGTGAAAAGACGGTCCCGAGCGTCAGGACGGCGTGGAAGTAGTAGGTCAGGAGGACCGACACGATGAGGAGAGTAGCGAAGATGGTCACCCGTTGCTGTTCGGTAAGGGTCTTCACGGTACACCTGCCTTGACTTCCAGTACATATAATTATAAAAATATAAAAATATTCGCATATAGAAACCCACGCCTTTTGATGTCTTTTTTGCGAATCTCGGGAAATATTGAGCGTATCATAGGATACTGAGCACCCGGGGTTGCCCGGCACCAGGGCACAGGGATCTTCCATCACCCCGCCGGGGTGGGCTCGACTTTTTCGCAAAACAGCCTGCTTTTAACTTACGGGGTCGAAACCTACTCTACCCAGCCGCACCTCAGGCCCGCGCCGGCACGAGAGCGCACCCGATTGGTGAACCCATGTCAAGAGATATTACCGAAGCATTGAGAGCGATGGGCTACACGGACTCCAGGATTCCTGCCCTGGCAGAACCGATCCCTCCCGGCGTCATCGATCACCTGCGGGACTTCCGGATGCAGGAGATCCGCGACATCCTCGAGACCCTCCTCTACATCTACATCGCTCAGAACAGTTCGTCACCCCGGGGGAGGGGGGAGGGCGTGGTCGAACAGAGCTGCTACGCGTATACATCGGGGCCGCTCGTTGCACTCAGAGAGGCGGGTCTCATAGACTCCGTATCCAGGCGCGGCACGACGATCATCAAGACGACCCCAGCGGGGAAGGCGATCGCCCGGCCGCTCATGGAGGCCAGACTCCAGGCACTCGATATCATGGGCCTGGCGCGCGAAATCCATGAAATTGTCCCCATCCTCCTTGCGGGGACCGTGAAAGGGCCATACGTCAATAAGACCCTCCCGTCAGCGCTCCCGGAAGCAGAGGAGACGTTCATCGACTTTCTGTTCAACAACAACCCCGCACTCTTTTTCGAGTGCGAACAGTTCGCCGCCCGGCTGAAAGCCGCCGGTTGCGCCGTCTTCACCTGCGGCCCCGATGGACCCGGGGCCGGCGCCGCCACCTACACCTTCCCGCCGGAGTTTGCGTATATCCTCAAGGGTATGCTCGAGACGATCGAGCCGGGGGTCCGGGAACACTACGATACGCTCCTTGAGTCGTTCCACTCGACATTCACGGTCCTGCGCTACCTCGCCTGGAACGAGGGGGGCGATCGCATCCGAGCATCATCTACCCACCGCCGGGAGCTCTCAAGGGTGCTCGGCCTGCTCACCGACTCGATCCACCTCCTCGAGGGAGAACCTCGGGTCGGTGGGAGAGACCTCCCCGGATTCATCATCAGGGATCAAGACCTCTACGACGCACATATCCGGGACCTCGGTCGGGAGCTGATGGCCGATGTTGCAGAAGGGATCACCATCGCCCGACCGCCGGCGGCCCCGGTCCCCAGACCCGCTCCTCCACCGCCGGTAGAACCTCCCTTCCCGGGTGAGGAGGAGAGTGGCGACGAGGATCTGGTCGAGGAGATGCCAACCCCCGCGCCCCGCCCCGGCGGACTCGATATCTTCCTCGGCCATGCTCCCGATGGCCAGCGCGTCAACTGGTCGCCGGGCAGGCTCAACAACGGGCACATGATCGTCCTCGGCGGCTCCGGCGCCGGAAAGACCGAGACGATCCGGTGCATAGCCCTGGAGCTTGCAGCACAGGCACTGCCGGTCATCATGATCGACTTCCATGGAGATATGGCACCCGATACAGACGGTATCAGGGCCTACAAGATCCGCGAGGGCGGGGAGTACTACTTCAACCCGCTCGAGCTCGACCCCACCATCGATGAGATCACACCGCTCCGCGCCACATCGGACTTCGTCGACGCGATCTCCATCAACTTCCCGACACTCGGGATCCAGCAGCGCAGGAAGATCAAGAATATCATCAGGGGATGCTACCGGGCATCAGGGATCACAGGTAAGACCGCAACCTGGACGCGGGTGCTCGACTTCGACGATATCGAAGAAGAGATCACAGCCTGCGAGGATGAAGCGATCCCGGCCTATCTCGAAGACATATTCGACTACAAACTCTTCTCCGGGGAGGAGAAGATATCCATCCCCACCATACTCTCAAGCGGGATCACCCACATCAACCTAAACGCCCTCCCTGAGAACCTGCGCTACCTCTTCGCTGACCTCTTCCTCCGGCGGATCTACTATACCCTCCAGGCGATGGGCGAGATCCCACGCGGGGCGGAGAGCGACCAGGAGAAGTTCCGGCTCTTCGTCATCGTCGACGAGGCGAAACTTCTGGTGAGCCAGAAGAGCAGCTCAAAGACGGCGATCAAGGCGGTGCTGAACAAGTACGCCACCGAGATGCGGAAGTTCGGCGTCTCGCTGATCCTTGCATCACAGCTGATCGCCCACTTCAATGAAGAGATCCTGGCAAACATCGCCGTGAAGTTCTGCATGCGGGCTGAGAATAAGAAGCAGGCTCAGGAGAACGCCAGGTTCTTCGAGGTGAGCGAGAAGGATCTCCTCAACTTCCAGCCCGGGGAAGGTATCCTGATAATCGGATCGGAGAAGATGAATATCAGGATCGTCCCCACATCTCAGCGAAATCTCTGAAGTGTCCGGCGGCCTTCCCACCCTGCCGGGATAACCCTTATCCCCGGGAACATCCGAGTCCATGTATGAGCAGGCCTGAGGATTCTCGCGAGGAGGAGAGGGACGCCCGGGTGCCGGGAGGCCGCCCGATCTTTGTCATCCAGAAGCACGATGCGACCACGCTCCACTACGACTTCCGCCTCGAGGTCGACGGCGTGCTGAAGTCCTGGGCGATCCCCCGGGGGCCATCAACAGATCCGAAGGAGAGACGCCTTGCCATCCCCACAGAGGATCACCCCCTCGACTACGCCGACTTCGAGGGCATCATACCTGAGGGAAGGTACGGGGCCGGGGCGGTTATGGTCTGGGACCGGGGAGCGTATCAGAACCTCACCCGGAAGGATGGGCAGGAGGTCCCGGTCGCCGGAGCGATCGGGCGGGGCCACGTATCGGTCTGGCTCGAGGGGGAGAAGGTCAGGGGCGGGTATGCCCTCACCCGATTTAGGACGGGGAAGGGTGAGGCCTGGCTCCTCGTGAAGATGGACGATGCGGAGGCGGCGCCGGGCCGGGACCTGGTAGCGACAGAGACGCGTTCGGTCATCTCCGGGCGGACGATCGAGGAGATCGCGGCCGGGAGGGACTGAAGATGGGCTGGCCACCGCAGAGGCGGAGAGCCGTGGAGATGGGAGAGTTCATCTGTCCGATCTGCGGCAGACAGTACACAGCCCTCGAGGAACTCCATGCACACGTCAGGCGTGCGCACCGCCGCCCTCCTCGGGTCGGGTGAGTGCCCGGTGCACCTTCAAGACAGATCTCGAACGTGAGCGGCACCTCGAACCGCACAAAAAAAGTATTATTCCGCTGACCGCTCTGCCTTCTTCACAGCCAGGCGCTCGATCGCGGTGATATCGACCTTGCCATCAAGAGCAAGCTTCCCCTGCCAGACTGCTTGATCGACAAAACCCCTGCCGATATCGTTTCTGATGATCAGCGTGGTGTAGCCATCCGGCGATCCGACAGCACCGGCCGAGATATCCGCGCCTACCGCCGTGAAGTCGGTGCAGACCCGGCACCCGGGCCTGACAGACTCCTCCAGATCGGCGAGCGGAATGGATATGTGCCGCTCGTCCTGGAGGTAGACATCCAGCTTCCCCTTGATGTCCAGACGCCGGATCTCCCAGGGCCTGATCTGGCTCTCGGACTGCAGCTTCCCCTCGATCAACCTTGCGTAGTCGAAGATCTCCGTGCAGAAGAGACCGATCACGAGCCGTATCGCCTTCGCATAGGGACGGAGGAGATCGTGGTCGCTCTCCCGGATCATCTGCACCGCCCGGGCCGCACAGGGCACGCCCACGACGGCGACCCGCCGGTACTTCCGGGTGACCACCGCCTCTTTGAGGGATGCAAGCAGCGGCACCCACCAGGAGTAGCGGCTCCCGGCATGCTGGACGAGCACATCCGAGGAGGTGATCACCGCCGACGACGGCCTCATCGTCCAGGGGTCGCTCGTCACGGTCACAACCGCATCGATCAACCCCTCATCGAGGGCATTTGCGAGGATCGCCGTCACCGCGCCACCGCTCTGCCTCCGCGCCACCGGGAGGACTGACCGGGCCGCAACGATATCCCGGTGCGGTCCAAGCATCGCCCCCTGCGATGCGATATCGACCCTCGGACAGACCGCGTAACAGGCCCCACAGGGCACACTATCGTTCTCGACCTTACAGTAGCCGATGTTCTCCGGCGCATCGATCTCCCCCGGTGCAAACCTGAGGGCATCCGCCGGGCAGACCGCCACGCATGCCCCGCACCCGGAACAGAGGCCAGTAACCCAGACCGCGGCTTCCAGGTCCTTGAATGATTTTGTATCCATCCCTATCACTCCCACGTATACTTTCCTGCAAAGGGCCTTGCGCTCGCGGGGATGATCCGGGTGTAGCCGGCGCTGACCAGCGGCTCCGGATCGAGCCCAAAGTCTCCGGCAAACTCCCTGATCACCGGAGCGATCCTTGCTCGATCCTCGTCGGTGAGCGGAACCTTCTTCGCCCCCGCCGCGAGGCAGGCCTCATCCACATCACCACGGATGATGATCTCCCCGCCGTGGATCCCGCTCCCGATCCCGCGCGCCTTCATGGCCCCATCGAGGTCGAGGACGATCAGGAGGCCACCTGCCATGTACTCGCCGAGGAACGTCTGGGCGGCCCCCCCGACGACCAGTATGGGACGTTGCGCCTCGTACTGCTTCATGTGGATCCCGCCACGGTAGCCGATGTCTCCACGGACAAAGATCTTACCGCCTCGCATGCTGTGCGCCACCGCATCGCCGGCGCTCCCGTGGATCACCACCTTCCCGGAGTCCATCGTGTTGCCGGGCGCGTGTTCAGCGTTGCCGTGAACGATGATCGTCGGCCCGCTCATGAACATAGCAAGGTCGCCGCCCGGGACACCGTAGATGTGGAGGGTCGCGTCCCCCCGGAGACCGCTCCCGATGAACCGCTGCCCGAGGACGCCGTTGACGACGATCTCACGGGCACCGTTCCCCACAGCTTCCCGGATCTGCCGGTTCAGGGGGGTATAGTGCATCCCCTTCGCATCGATTGTGACCATCTTCGTCATATCAATCACGCCCCCACCGGCTTGACGTCGAGGACATTGAGCAGGTTCTCATCGAGCATATAGCCCCGGAGCCGGTCGCGGTTGCCGCGCAGACTCTCGATACTGTTGATGCCGGCCGCACCCATGAGCTCGGTGATCTCCATCGTCCACGCATGGATCAGGTTTGCCACCTGCTTCGATGCCACATCGGGGTCCAGGCGTTGCACCAGGTCCGGGCGCTGCGTGGCGATCCCCCAGGGACAGAGGCCCTGGTAGCAGTTCCCGCAGACCCGGCACCCCATCGCCACGAGCGCCGCAGTACCGATGTAGACCGCATCAGCGCCGAGAGCGATAGCCTTTACGATATCCGCGCTCTCCCTGATGCTCCCGCAGGCGATGAGGGAGACCTCGTTTCTGAGTCCCTGCCGGTAGAGCTCACGGTCTGCGCTTGCGACCGCGACCTCGAGCGGTATGCCGACATGGTCACGGAAGACCCGTGGCGCCGCGCCGGTGCCGCCCCGGAACCCGTCGATGACGACAGCGTCCACCGAGGCCCGGGCAACAGCCGCGACGTTCTCGGCGGTATTGTTGACGGCCGCGATCTTGGCAAAGACCGGTTTCTTCCACTCCGTCGCCTCCTTGATGGATCGGACGAGCTGAGAGAGGTCCTCGATACCATAGATATCATGGTGCGGCGCCGGGCTGATAGCGTCACTCCCCTCCGGGATCATCCGTGTCCGGGAGACATCGCGGCTGACCTTCTCCCCGGTGAGGTGCCCGCCGATACCCGGTTTTGCGCCCTGTCCGAGCTTGATCTCGATGGCGGCGCCGCGCTCAAGGTAGTCGATGTTCACACCGAACCGGCCCGACGCCACCTGGACGATCATGCGATCCTGGTAGGGGTAGAGCCCGGCGTGGAGTCCACCCTCTCCGGTGCCCATGTAGGTCCCGGTCTCCTTCGCTGCCCGGGCCAGGGAGATCTGGGCGTTGAGGCTGATCGCCCCGTAGCTCATGTGACCGAGCATGATCGGGGTCTTCAGCATGAGGTTCGGGGTGAGCTCCGTGGCGAGTTCGATCTCCCCATCCGGTCCCCGCCCAAACTCCAGTCTTGACGGCTTCTTCCCGAGGTATGTCCGGAGTTCGACGGGTTCACGGAGCGGATCCGTCGGGGGCGTGGTGACCTGGCTTGCGTCCAGCATCAGGTGATCGAATATGACCGGGAGGTCTGCGACGCTCCCCATCCCCGCGAGTATGATCTTGCCGGTCCGGGCCTGGTTGTAGATCGCTTCTCGCGTCTGCCTGGTCCAGACCGGGTGGTTCCGGTAGTCGCAGGGCTGTTCCGTGATGGTGATGGCATCCCGGGGGCAGTAGGCAAGGCACCGGTGGCAGGCAGTGCACCTCCGGGAGTTGATCAGGATCCGGTCGCCATCCCGCCTGAAGACGCCGTAAGAACAGTTCTCGATGCACCGTTCACACTCCATACACTGTTCCCGGTCGATCGTGACCCGGTAACGTAGCGGTATGCTGCCGATGTTGTTCTTCATGGGGCAACCCTCCCGATCACCGGCTCTCCCGCGCCCGGCATCCTTATCGACTCGACGCCTGGCTCCATGGCCCGGATGGCCGCCTCTTCGCTGGCGATGTAGAGGCGATCCGCGCACTCGCCGACGACCATCGGCCGGAGCTTGCCCCGGTCGGTGAACCCGATCATCATCTCAGGGTTCGCTGCGATGACAGTGAACGGTCCGTTCATCATCGCTGATCCATACGCGAGCCGGAGTGCGCGGTTCAGATCCGCTTCGACCTCCGGCATCAGGTCGATATCCTCCCAGAAGGGTGGGGAGAGCACCTTGATGGCGAGATCGATCGCAAGCCCATGCCGCCGCACCAGGAGATCGATCAGGCAGGTGATGATCTCGCTATCGGTAGACATGGAACAGGCGTATCCAAAACTCTCGATATAGCGCCGGTTGGTCCCGTACGACGTGATCTTTCCGTTCTCCACGACGCTCCAGTCATGGAGGTTGAACGGGTCGGGCCGCTCCCACATCCCCGGGTTGTTCGTCGCATACCGGTTGTGGGCAAGCCAGATGTAGCCCTCGTAGTCCTCGATCCGGTAGTAGTTCGCTACATCCTCCGGCCAGCCGCATGCCTTGAAGACGCCGACATCCTTCCCTGACGAGACGACCTCGGCCCCGCCGGAACCTGCGTTGATCTGCATCACGAGACCCGTGACGATATCCCTCTCCGGCGATGCACTCCCGGGCGCGAGAGAGGGGTCGGGCTTGAAGAAGTAGCGCCAGGGGGTGCAGGTCGTCCGGAGGTTCGGTTGGTCGTAGGTGGGGATCGCTTCGCTATGCTCGATCTCCCCCCACTCCTCCAGTATTGCATCGACAACCGCTCTACTGTCGCGAGAGCTGTCGAAGAAGACGTGGAGCGCGTAGCAGTCCCGGTAATCAGGGTATATACCGTATGCCGCGTAGCCCGCCCCCTCGCCGCTACCGCGCTCGTTCATCATGGAGAGGGCCTGCCGGATACCGGAACCATCCATCATCTGGCGCCTCTCATCCATTACACCAAATATGCCGCACATTGTAACCTCGGTGAGTTAATATTTTGCTACTATTTCCTATAATTCTGTTCGATTATATTTGTTTTAGTAGATATTTATCTCTGCGGGGTGAAGGAGCGGAAGGAAAGAGCATCCTGTGCAATAGAGGCTGGGGCAGCGCCCTATATCGCAATATCACCCCATATAGGCGTCTGATAGGCTCAAACGCCGCAAAATCCGGCCTATCAGGGATGCGCGGAGCAGCCGCTCGAGCAGAGAGCCATTGCACCCGGACATCAGGAACCGATGCGGAGAAGAGGGGGGTGGGGTGAGGTAGCCGCCCTAGCAGCACTGCTGCCTGCCGCTCGCCTCTTCACCCTCGAGGAGGAGCCTGCCAAAGATCACGCGCTCAAGCACGGAAGCTATGTACTTCATCTGCTGGGCCGCCTCCATGTTCTCGTACCGGTGGATATCGGCATAGACCTGCAGGCGGACGAGACCGAACCGCAGGCGGTCGAGATCCTCATCGCCGAGTTCCTGCGCCTCGCGGTAGACGGACTCCAGCAGGAAGGGAAACTCCTCAAACCTCTCGAGCGCCCGCACGATCCCTGCGTACACCGGGAGGAGGTCTTCCCGTCCGGCAAGAATCTCCGCGTAGTCCATACCTACCCCTCAACCTGTCGCACGAGCGCTTCCATGACGGCGTCGATGCTCTTCCAGGTCGGGCTATCGTTCCCGGAACGGCGGATGATGAACGGCCTCCCCTCATCCGCCGCCTTCCGCATCTCAGGATCGAGCGGGATGGCGCCGAGGAACGGTACACCGAGTTCTTGTGCCTCCGCCTCTCCACCACCCTTGCCGAAGATATCGATCTCCTCCCCACAGTGGGGGCAGACAAACCCGCTCATGTTCTCCACGATCCCGAGCACCGGGATTTCGAGCTTCTTGACGAACTCGACCGCTTTGCTCGAATCGAGGATCGCCACCTCCTGCGGGGTGGTGACGATGACCGCCCCTGCTATGTTCGGGGCGAGCTGGGCGATGGTGAGTGCCTCATCGCCGGTTCCGGGCGGGAGGTCGACGACCAGGTAATCGAGGTCACCCCAGCTGACATCCTCCAGGAACTGCTTGATGACACCCATCTTCATCGGGCCGCGCCAGATCACGGGGGTGCTACGCTCAGGGAGCAGGAACGCCATGGAGATGACCGCAAGGTTGCCGGTGACCCTGACCGGTTCGATGACCTTTCCGTCATAGGACTGGAGACGGGCACCTTCGATGCCCAGCATCTTCGGTATGTTCGGGCCGTGGATATCGAGATCGATGAGCCCTGTGCTGTAACCACGGTTGGCGAGAGAATATGCTAGATTCGCCGATACCGTGCTCTTCCCGACCCCACCCTTCCCGGAGAGGACGAGGATGACGTGTTTGACGTTGACATTGGCCTTCGGAGGAAGGCCTTTGGGGGCGCTCGCGTTTCTTGGATCATCGCATCCAGTCGCAGACGGGCAGCTGGCACAGTTCCCATTACATGTATCCTTGTTTGGTTCACTCGTTTGAGCCATCAGATGTATCCTCCATGATAGTATACCCTTCAGTAAAGACGATCTTTGAGCTATTATATACTGGCGGCAAGTGTCACAAAAAGGTATAGTTGATGGCAAAATTATCCCGTCTGGCCGCCGGGACGCCATTTCCGCGCGGATTTACCCTCGGACAGAGGGTGGCAACGCTGCCTCAAGCCGGGGACATCTCAGAGCCCCCGGAGAGCCCCGGAGGGATCGTGAACCGGCCAGCTCGATGGCAGCATCTGGCTTTGCCGGTATTGGTGCGTCAGCTACCGCATCGCTTCATCCTCCGGCCACCCGCAAAAACAACCTTGAAGCATCCTCCGGGGTGGGGGGAACTGAGCCACCCGTATATCCCGAGCAGCTCCGCCCTGCCAGCAGCCCAGGTGCCCATAGACCGGGATCGTCCGCTACACCCCCCTACCCGGGCCGCCCCGTCCCAAAAGAGCCCTCCGGATCCGCTCAAGTGCCGGGAGGGTGGCCTCATCCATCTGCAGGTCGAAGTAGTCCACCCACTCTGCGACGATCGCAAACTGCTCCTGCAGATCGTCGACAGCCTGCCTGAGTCGGTCCACCTCCTCCCGCTCCCGTTCAAGCTCAGCGGTCAGGTGCGCTATCCGGCGCTCCTGTCGGGCCAGCGTCTCCTGCATCATCCGGAGATCGAACGCCACCCCGGGCGGGAGTGAAGGGGTGGGCCGGTCGGCCTCAGGTTCTCGGGGGGAGGTCGGTGCACCGCCGGAGTGGACCGCCTCGATGATCTCATCTGTGGTGAGACCCTCCCCGGAGAGGTCGATGATCTCCCTGACGATCTGGACCGCTCGTTCGGGGAAGATCCTGACCGGGCCGATGGTCCGGTAGGAAAAGAGGTCCTCGTACGTCTGGACGAGCACCCGGACCTCCCGTTCCGGGACCCCGGTGATCTCTGCGATATCGCCGATCTTGAGTTCCAACGTTTACCACCCCGCGTCCATGAGCACGATCACGTTCCTGTACAATCTCTGACATCATCACGTATAGGTACATGCCGGATCGCGGGCTTTTTCCCATCCCCGCTCCCAGTACCTGGGGCCATGCACCGGATCGAAGATGACCGGATCCCGGCCGGCACGACCGTTGTGCGGAAGGCGGTGAAGTCTGCCCGATTGCAGGTCCGGCCGGATGGAACCCTGCGAGTGGTCGCGCCCCCATCCTTCGATGTCGGCGTGTTCCTGCAACGTAATGCGACCTGGATCGAGGAACAGCGCGCGAAATTTGACCACATGGGCGCAGAGGGGCGCGGAAGGGAGGACCAGCTCCTCCTGCGTGGACGGTTCTATGCCCCGGTCACCGGAGATCGGTTCTCAGTCGATGAGGCCACCCGGCGCGTTGCCTTCCCCTCCCCCTCCGCCCTCCGGCAAACCCTCACCCGTATGCTCAAAGAGGAGGTCGCCGATCGCCTGGAGGCCTACCCTGACCTCGTGGGGGACGGACCGGGGCGCATCGCGGTGAAACTCCAGAGGACCCGGTGGGGGAGCTGCTCATCGCTCGGGAACATCAACATCAACCTGCGCGTCATAGCCCTCCCCGAGGCCCTGCAGGAGTACATCGTCGTCCACGAGGCGGCCCACCTCCGGGAACAGAACCACTCAGCGCGGTTCTGGCGGCTGGTCGGCAGCCACTACCCCGACCCCGGGGCGGCAGAGGCCGAGCTGCGCCGCTACTGGGTCATCCTCGAACGGAACCAGATCTGGGCCTCGCTCCAGCGCGCCTGATACGTCCTGCCCCCCCCGCTCCTATCTCTCTGCTCTCAATATGCCAGCATCCCCCACCCCAGGAGGAAGATACCCGGGGAAGACCGTATCCGGGAGAGCGAACCCACACACCGGCTCCCTCTTCAGACTCGCCCCAGACACTGGACCGTGGGAGGTATCGCCTCGGGGGGAGGGGCAGACGGGGAGGGGGCGCATGCCCCCTCCCCTGTCTCTACTTTCAATATGCCAGCATCCCCCACCCCAGGAGGAAGATACCCCGGGAAGACCGTATCCGGGAGAGCGAACCCACACACCAGCTCCCTCTTCAGACTCGCCCCAG
>FZPS01000151.1_pt283 | contig 32374 bp, 32 predicted proteins | sample 1817821 | NCBI WGS metagenome assembly FZPS01 (sample SAMEA104158645, study PRJEB21678) | metagenome | place: Germany | collected 2015-04-21
ACCTGCGGGAGGACACTGGCGACCGGGTCTCATTCCCCCTCGGCCTGCTCGTCGAGAAGTGGCTCCTCTACTACTACCCCATCTTTGCCGCCCCGACGTTCATCCCGCAGAAGAACGGGGAGACGCCGGGCCAGGACAGCGGCAAAGTCGTCTCGTTCCGGAAGCACTTCATGCCGGTCATCGACTGCTACCGGGACCGGGGCGGGATCTCGGTCTTCTACAACGACTATGCCCGCGGCACCATGCCGGCCGAGGTCCGGCCCGCGTTCCGGACGCTCGCCAAAGCAATCCGCAAGACCATAACGGAGATGCCGATGAAGCACCTCGGCTACTCGCAGTCGAAGGAGCACTACTCGGTCTTCGACTACGACCGGCCGCTCTACCGGCTCTCCGGCGACAGCCCCCTCGACCGGGCCTCCCTGATCGAGAACTCCGGCCGGTTCTCCCTCTCCCGCGACCTCTGCACGGTCTTCGAGCACTTCGGGGGGTTCATCTCCGGAGAGGAGAGCCTCTTGAAGAAATGGGCCGAGTTCACCGCGGCCGCGGACAAGACCGGGACCGTCACCGAGGAGAGCATGCTCTCGCTGCTCACGAAGACCCCGACGACCGAGCGGGCGATCGCGGATGCACGAAACTTCTACCGGTCGGTCTTTGCGGAGGAAGGGACGCTCACCTGCGTCTGGTCGGGGAAGGCCATCTCCTCGCCGGAAGCGATGCACATCGACCACGTCCTCCCGTTCTCGGTCTGGAAGAACAACGACCTCTGGAACCTCCTCCCCGCTCTTGACTTCATCAACACTAGAAAACGCGACCGCATCCCCGACCCTTCGCTCCTCGAATCCCGGCGAGACTGCATCATCGGCTACTGGGACATCCTCCACAACCACGCCCCCCGCCCCTTCGAGCGGGAGATCGCGGTCTCCCTCCTCGGCCTCGAAACACCGGGGAGCGGCTGGCAGGACCGGGCGTTTACGCACCTCGCCGAGAAGTGCGCCTACTTAATCGACGTCCGGGGGTACTCAGCATGGACGCCCTAACCTGCCCCTTCTGCAACCCCCCGGAAGACGAGATCGTCCTCGCCAACGACCTCTGCTACGCCCGCTATGATCGATATCCAGTCAGCCCCGGCCATCTCCTCCTCATCCCCTACCGCCACATCCCCACCCTCTTCGACGCGACGAACGAAGAGCAGGCCGCCCTCCTCGCCCTCGTCCGGGAGGCAAAACCCCTCCTCGACGAACAATATCGCCCCGACGGCTACAACGTCGGCGTGAACGTGCGAGCGGCCGCCGGCCAGACGGTGATGCACCTCCACGTCCACGTCATCCCCCGGTATGCCGGGGACGTGGACGACCCCCGGGGCGGGGTGCGGGGGGCAGTCCCGGAGAAGAGGGTGTACTGAGGGGCGGTCTGCCCGAGCCCCCGGGAGAGTTCCACTCTGGACTTCAGCTCGTCCTCCAGGAACAGAAGGACTCTGGCTGCGGTCCCTGTCCGGGAGCGAAAGACGGGAGCAGAGAGTCCGGACCTAGATGGCCCTCGAAACGAGGGGATCCGGGAGCGGGCGCCGGGTTCGCGATCGACCCTGTATCGGTGCGGAAGTGGAAGCGGTATCCGGCATACAGGGACTCCGGGGTGGGGTGGCCGGGGGAGGGATGATCGGAGGCATGGTACGGACTGATGGCTCCGCAATCTGCACCCTTTTGAGTCGGAGAATATGATAGTCGCATTGCGGATCATGTTTGCCTCGCGTATGTATATCCCTAAAAACCTTCCAGAGTCGGATCGAAAACCCTAACATGCCCGGCTTTCAATATCAGCGTGATTATTGCCTTTCGCTTAAACCGGTAATGACACCCACTCAGACCTGGAGATACACCATGATCGGAATTGAAGGGATCGGAGCAGATACCCGCTTCAAGGGCACTGATTTTTCCTTGCCGGTTCGGTATGGTGGACAGATACGATCCCCGGATTCGAGATGGTGTGGGGGCGTGTCTCATGGATGACCTTCTTGCCCGGTTTGAAGGGCGGCGTATCGATTTTAAGGAGGAAGTGAGCAGCAATCTCTACAAACTCCTCTCCGCCTTCGCCAACACCGCCGGCGGTACGGTCATTCTTGGTGTCAGGGACAGGGATCACGCCGTCACTGGCATCGATCTCAGAAATAACGCAATCAAAGTCCTTGCAGACAGCATAACCACCAGGCTCGGCATCCATCCAGTCATCGATATCCACGAGATCGATGGGAAGCATATTCTTACCATTGCCGTAGAGCAGGGCCGCGCCCCGGTCGCCTATGACGGACGGTACTACACCCGTGTCGGTGACACCACCCGCGAGATGCTTCCCGATGAACTCCGGGAGTATTTTCAACAGAGCATCGAATGGGACGGTATCACCGGGCCATACACATCCGATCAGATCGACGAGGAGACTGTCCGGCGTTTTCTTGCCCTTGCAAAGGCAGCAGGCCGCATCACCGCCATTGCTCCCGACGAACCGATTGATACCGTCCTCCGCCGTCTTGATCTCGTCAGGGACGGGCAGATCAGGAACGGAGCTCTCATCCTCTTCGGCAGAGACCCGCAGAAGGACTTCCCCAACAGCATCATCAGGATCGGCAGGTTCAGGCGGGCTGACATCATCATCGGCGATCACGAAATCAGGGGGAATCTCTTCTCTCAGTTCGATGAGGCCGAGCGGATCATCAAGAGTTACATTGGCGTCAGGTATGACATATCCGAGGAAGCGATGCAGGAGTCCTTCCAGAGGAAGGAAGTCTGGGACTACCCGCTCCCGGCCATCCGTGAGGCCCTGCTGAACGCCCTCATCCACCGTGACTACTTCAACAACACAGTCCAGACTCAGATCAGGATCTTCGACGACCATATTCGCTTCCATAACCCCGGCCGCCTCCCTGAAGGCATCACTCTCGAGACGATCCTGAAAGAGCACTACTCCTACCACCGCAACCCGAAGATCGCCGAGATATTCTACCGGGCCGGGTTCGTCGAACGCTATGGATCCGGGATCGAGCGGATGACCAATGTGCTCAATGCAGCGAGCCTACCGTTGCCGGCGATCACCAGCACACCGCTTGGATTCACACTCACCATGCGCAAAGATCCCTTCACCCAGGAGTATCTGCAGGAACTCGGGTTAAACAAGCGGCAGATTGCTGCGATCTCCTTCCTGCGTGTTCATGGCACAATCACCAACAGCCAGTATCAGGAGCTCAACACCGTTGCCGCGAGGACCGCGGTGAACGATTTAACTGATCTCGTCAAAAAGCGCATCATTGAACGGCGAGGCCGATCGCGGCGCGATACCCACTATATTCTCTCTTCCGAGAGAGGAGTTGACATGCTCAGGAGTGATGATGCGTGATATATGCGTGATGATGCGTGATATATGCGTGATTCCGATCATCTCTTTTAACCTCGCGAGGAGGATGCGATGCTCCGGCAGGAACAACTTGTCCGTAGGATGCGACATTCCAGTGGAATGCGACGGGTCGAAGGGCTGGAGCAGGAGCACTGTAGGTGCGAACGAAGCTTGAGCACCCAGAGAGTGGGGGCCGGGCCTTCGACCACCTCGCCGAAAAATGCACCTACCTCATCCACGTCCGGGGGTACGCAGCATGGACCCCCTGACCTGCCCGTTCTGCAACCCTCCGGCAAATGAGATCGTCCTCGCAAACGACCTCTGCTACGCCCGCTACGATCGATATCCAGTCAGCCCCGGCCACCTCCTCCTCATCCCCTACCGCCACATCCCCACCCTCTTCGATGCGACGGACGCAGAACTGGCCGCCCTCCTCGCCCTCGTCCGGGAGGCAAAAACCCTCCTCGACAAACAACTCCACCCCGACGGCTACAACGTCGGCACCGCCGCCGGCCAGACCGTGATGCACCTCCACGTCCACGTCATCCCCCGCTACGCCGGGGACGTCGAAGACCCCCGGGGCGGGGTGCGGGGTGCGATCCCGGAGAGGAGGGTGTATTAGAGGGGATCTCTCCGCCCCTCGCTCACCACCATATTTATCGGTTCTCCCTCCCATCCCTTAATCATCAGGTGAAGCCTATGGCCGATGTTACCATTACCGTCCCCCAGGATATCGTACAGGCGCTTCGGCTTCCTCCCGATACCGTTGCCGCCGAACTGCAGCGGGAGCTTGCGGTGGCGCTCTACCAGCGGGGCATCCTCTCTTCCGGGAAGGCGGCGGCGCTTGCGAGGATGAACCGGTGGGAGTGGGAGGAACTGCTTGGAGCACGGAAGATCCCCCGGCATTACGCCGACGAGGACCTCGACCGGGACATCGCCTATGCCGCTCGCGGTCACTAACTCTTCTCCGCTCATTCATCTCTCGCTGATCGGCCGCATCGACCTGCTCCGTCGCTTTTCAGAAGTAGTCATTCCTCCTGCAGTCTGGCGGGAGGTCGTGGAACAGGGCGGCAGCCGGCCGGGGGCAACCGAGATCCGGGAAGCCCGCGAGTCCGGATGGCTGCGCGTGGTCGAACCCTCCGATAGAGCCCTGGTGCGCCTGCTCGAACAGGAACTCCACGCCGGCGAAGCAGAGAGCATTGCCCTTGCCATCGAGATCCGGCCCGACGTGCTCCTCCTTGATGAGGCCGAGGGACGCCGTGTAGCAGGAATCTACGACCTTCCGGTAACCGGCATCATCGGCCTCTTAATCCAGGCGAAGCGTGAAGGGCAGATCTCCTCACTTGCAGAGGAGATGAACCGGTTGCGGGAGCGGGGGAATTTCTGGATCCACGATGCTCTCTACGGGCGTGTTCTTGAGGTGGAGAAGGAAGGGTGAACCGGAGATCGGATGCCTCCCGGCACGGACGAGGCTCGGACCGGAACACCCCTTCCGGCACATCCCCGACATCATCTCCGGAATCGCCTTCCTCGCCCTCATCCGGGAATCAAAAGCCCTCCTCGACAACCGATTCCACCCCGACGGCTACAACATCGGCATCAACGTCGGCAACGCCGCCGGCCAGACGGTGATGCACCTCCATATCCACATCATCCCCCGGTACGCCGGCGACGTAGAGGACCCCCGGGGCGGGGTGCGGGGAGCGATCCCGGAGAAGAGGCGGTATTGGAAGAGCTGATCGGGATATCAGGAACACAACAGATCAAAAAGACTGATTGAACGTCCGGCATCCAGTGAACTTGCCAGCACAATTCGCATGTGCGGTGACCAGCCGCCCCTCCCATACCATTGATGACTCATTCTCCAATAGTGGCTTTGAGATACTACTATACAGCCGGCAATTTCATCATTCCCGGCTGCATATTTGGAAGTTCATCTCCAATCATTCTCTGATCTTTCTCCGATCTTTCTCCAATAGCGATCTCAAAAAATTACTGCACAGCCACCCATTCCATCATTTCCGGCAGCATGTTTGGAAGTTTATCTCCAATCATTCTCTAATTCAAAACATCTCCACCGGATCATTCGACATGACCTTCAGGATCGTGAGTGAGTACCCATTTTGCACTCCGTGTCATCCCGATAGTCCTGATTCTGCCTTCTTTACGCATCTCCTGAAGCAGATCCTTGATAAATTGACGTTTTTGCTCCTCGTTCAAAGCATCGGAAACCTTATCCAGCAACAGCTTTTCAATCTCAACTCTCCTTGCTTCGTGATAGGTCTGGAGATACATCACCACCATATCCTTGAAATATACTCTATCTAACGACCTGTTTCGTATATAGTCCATCTGTGCATCAGTCTCGGAGGCCACACTCTCAGAAACATACAGGTTCGGGTGCCGTCCCTCGATAAGGTTCTTCTTCCGCAAGAGATCCCGATCTGCCTTCGAGATAGGATGCCCTTTCTGTACCTTATCGAGAGCAATCACATCTGCCAGTATCAGATCTTCCCGCTTATCCAGCATTCGAGTGTATCGTTCATCTATCATCCGACCGGGAATCGTGACCCGCACTGTATCATCTACATCGAGATCATACTCGGGCATTGGAAAGTTGCGATTCCGCTGTATTCTAAACATTCGCCTAATTCCGCTGCCTATCATATCGATCATGCTCAACTCAACCATCGCTCTCGCAAGGAGGGGGTTGCGGTATCGGTCAGGTGGCATATCACGCTCGATCACGTTCTGGATTGTCCCAGGAATGAACTCGCCACGATTGGTGAACATTAGGGAATCTGGCCTCCCAGTCACCGTGATACGTGCCGACTGTTGGTAGTCCTGATGGGCGATGCAGTTGTGCAGCACTTCGCGGATTACCTAGGGATCATACTGCGTCACCTCCTGAGGGAACAGCGTCTCCCCAGGAATGTAGCGGATGGTGAGATTCCGGATTTTGTCAAACACCCTGTCAACAGCGAGGATCAACGGTGGGCCGAAATGAGCGTAGTCAACCTCGATCTCATCCTTATCTTTGAGCACCCAAGTGATATGCGCAATCGCAGGTGAGAGGAGGTGTTCAGTTCTACTCTTTCCCAGGAGGACGATCGCGGCATTTGTAATCTGATTGCGAATACAAACTTTCGTTCGAGCGAGAAACGAGACATCATCCCACCCATCGACCTCATCTGCAAGGTTCGGGTGTTTTTCCTTGTATCTCTCCCGTGCAAAGGTGACCGCATCCGGATCAAGATCTTCATGTGTCGCCCCCACACAGACCTTCGCTGACCAGTCATCAAGAGGAACCTGCCGGCGTATCTCTTCGATCTCATGAAGGGCAAGAGGCCCGAGAGACTCATGGATACGACCGTACGCGATACCCTTCCATGTGGTCGGGATACCGCGTGTCGCCACAGGAATCTCAAACATCACCACCCACTTCCCGTTGACCGCGAGTTCATAGATGTTGGTAAACGTCATCTGATGATTCGTGTGCCCTGCGATCTGCGCTTTGAGGCGATCAAGACAGGGGGGAGCCAGGCGATAATTTGAACCGACAACCTGTCGGGGAGGGTCTGTCAGTGATCCCGAAGAACAACCAGCCTGCTAGTTTTCCATGCAGGTTGGCCTCGTTGCTCAGCGCTGAAAAATACTTGCCCAGATCATCGGAGTCAAAGTTGGTCTTCGCCTCCTTGAATTCGATCCACTCAGTTTTGGGCGGGAAATTCATCATCTCCCACAATTGAGAGATTAGGTTCTCAGGTATCAACCTCTCCTCCTGGTCGCCTTATACATCACATAGATAATTGAAGTAGTTCCCTCTTAAGTCTCTTCTCTGTCTCCCCTGCACGGGTGTTGGCGACACTGGACTTTTGATCCAGACACCAGAGCAAGAAAGGAACCAGCTATAAGGCCCAGATCTATGATTGCTCCCCTTTAGGCGCAATTTTGAACTAGAGAGATAAATTCCCGACCACCTCCTCATCATCCCCTTCCAGCACGTCGCCAGCTTCCTTGCTCTCATCCAGGAATCAAAAACCTTCCTCGATGAACGCTTCCACTCCGCCGGCTACAACGTCGGCAAAGTCGACAGCAAAATCCGGTCGAGAGGCCCCCCCTCCGTTCCGGCGTGAGCCAAGGTCGCGCCGCCCTCCATCAGATTTCACGGCACAATCCGCATGAGCGGCGACCACCCGGCCCTCCCATACGCGGCTGCCTGCGACCCCATTTGAATCCTCCCGATTGGTTAATGGTAGATTCCACGCCGGCAGGAAGAAATCATCAGATTCCCCACACCTGGCTGGTCACCTATAGGAAGTTACCTATATGAAATGAGTTATGAAAACACGTTATTTCAAAAACGACAATGGGCCCGGGGCGATTCGAACGCCCGGCCTCCGCCATGTCAAGGCGACGTCATAGCCAGCTAGACCACGGGCCCGTGTGCCTAGTAAGTTTGGTGTTCGGAATATAAAATTATTCCCTCCCGGATCGGCGTGCACCGAAAATGGGGTGACCGATCAGATCTCGGCATGCTTTGCCGTGTGGATCCCATCGATCTTCTTGATCTCCTCCATCGCATCGGCCGGCACCGAGGAGTCGACGGTGAGGACCATCAACGCCTCCTCCCCGGGCTTGTGCCGCCCGACCTGCATCCCGGCGATGTTCACATTCGCCCGGCCGAGGATCGTCGCCGCCTTGCCGATGACGCCCGGCTTGTCGATGTGGCGGGAGATGACCACGTGGCCGGTCGGGGTCAGGTCGGTCATGTACCCACCGATGTTCACGATCCGCACCCGACCTGGAGCAGAGACGTTCCCGCTCACCGACTCGGTCATCCGGTCGGTCGTTGCAGAGATCGTGATGAGGTTGCGGAAACCGTGCGCCTCCTCTGTGGTGGTCTCGCTCACCCGGATCCCGCGTTCCTTTGCAACGAACTCAGCGTTCACGATATTGACCGGTATCTGCAGGATCGGGTCCAGCAGACCCTTCAGGACGATGCGAGTGATGAACTTCGTGTTCGGCGCCTGGGCGATCTCGCCCCCATAGGTGACGTCGATCGACTCAAGCCGCCCCTCAATGAGCTGGATGAGCAGACTCCCCATCTTCTGTGCAAGCAGCGCGTAGGGCTCCATCAACGCCTGCTGCTCCACGGGGATCATCGGCGCGTTCACAACATACTTCGCCGGTCCGCCCGAGAGAACACTGATACACTGGTTCGCAACCGACGTAGCGACATTCTTCTGCGCCTCGACCGTGCTTGCTCCCAGGTGCGGAGTGCAGATCACCTGATCCAGGCCGAGGAGCGGGGAGTCGGTCGGCGGTTCGGACTCAAAGACATCCACCGCAGCGCCGGCGACCTTGCCGCTTCGAATCGCATCCGCAAGCGCCTCTTCATCGATGATCCCTCCACGCGCGCAGTTGATCAACCGGACACCATCCTTCATGGTGGCGATGGTCTTTGCGTTGACCATGTGGCGCGTCTCCTTGATCAGCGGCGTGTGGACCGTTATGATGTCCGACCGCCGGAAGAGATCATCGAGCGCGACCAGCTCCACGCCAAGGTTTGCAGCCCGCTCCTTGCTGATGAAGGGATCGTAGGCGATACACTTCATCTCCATCGCCCGTGCACGCCGCGCAACCTCAGTCCCTATCCGTCCAAGTCCCACGATACCAAGGACCTTATCATTGAGCTCGATCCCCATGAATTTGGACCGTTTCCACTCGCCCCTCTTGAGTGATGCACTCGCCTGAGGTATATTGCGCGCAAGCGAGAGCATCATCGCCATCGTGTGTTCGGTCGCCGCCAGGGTGTTTCCCTCAGGAGCGTTGGCGACGATGATACCTCTGCGCGTCGCCGCCTCGATATCGATATTATCCACCCCGGCGCCGGCACGGCCGATGAACTTCAGCCTTGTTCCCGCGTCGATGACCCGCGCCGTGACCTGGGTGCCCGAGCGCACCAGCAGGGCATCGTAGTCCCCGATGGTCCCAGCGAGCTGGTCTTCAGTCAGCCCGGTATTGACATCCACATCGCAGAATTCCCTCAGGATGTCAAGCCCTTCCTCTGCCAGCGGGTCGCTGACAAGCACTCTATATCTCACAGTTGAACCCATATCTGGTTTGGCATCAAGTGTATTGATGCTTTTTCTTCCGAAATCTTTTATGGAATGGTGAGAAGTATATGTGTGGTGCGAGCATGAAGGAAATGCCCAATATTCTGTGGCTTGAAGAAATAAAAAAGGAGGATATCATCTCCGTAGGTGGAAAGGGAGCATCTCTGGGCGAGATGACGGCCCTCGGCCTCCCTGTGCCGAAGGCGTTTGTGGTTACTGCCCAGGCATTCCGCAAGTTCCTGATCGAGACCGGGATCGAAGATACACTCTTCCGCAAACTGGAGCGACTGGATGTTGATGATAATGACGCCCTGGAATCAATATCCAGGGAAGCGCAGGACATCATCCTGAGCGTCGGGATCCCCGACCACATCAAGAAGGATATCATCGATGCATACGGCCGGATGGGCGCAGACGGGAGCATTGTCGCCGTCCGATCGAGCGCTACCGCCGAAGATCTACCTGAAGCCAGCTTCGCCGGGCAGCAGGAGACGTTCCTCAACGTCCTCGGTGACGACAACCTTCTCGAAGCGGTTCAGCGGTGCTGGGCCTCACTATACGGCGCGCGGGCCATCTACTACCGGGCGAAACAGGGGTTCGATGACCGTGGCGTGAACATCGCCGTCGTCGTACAGGACCTCATCCGATCCGAGAAATCAGGGGTCATGTTCACCTCCCATCCAGTCACCGGCGAGCCCCTGACGATCGTCGAGGCGTCCTGGGGGCTCGGCGAGGCCGTCGTCTCAGGTAGCGTCTCGCCTGATAACTACGTCTTTGACCTGCGGTCTGGGCGCGTGGTCGATCGCCTGATCGCCGAGAAGGAGATCATGATTGTGCCTGAGGGCGATGACGGGACGAAGACCATCAACCTCTCCGGCGAAGAGCGCACGGCTTCGGTCCTCACAGATGATGAGGTGGCCCAACTCGCAACATTCGGAAAGCTCGTGGAGGATCACTACGGTACCCCGCAGGATGTCGAGTGGGCGATCGTCGGAGACGATCTCTTCATCCTCCAATCCCGACCTATAACGACCATCAGGCGCCCGGAAATCCCCCGTTCCGGCGCAAAATCGGCCACCAAGCCCGAAGGCGATCTCGGCGTGGTGCTGCTGGAAGGCCAGGGCGCCTCCCCCGGGATAGCTGATGGCAGTGTCGTGATCGTCCGTGACGTCAGGGACACAAGCACCATCAAGGAAGGTGACATCCTGGTCACCAAGATGACCAACCCCGATATGGTACCGGCGATGCGCCGGGTCCGGGCCATCGTCACCGATGAGGGCGGCATGACCTGTCACGCCGCCATCGTGAGCCGTGAACTCGGGACGCCTGCAGTCGTCGGAACCAAGAAAGCGACGAAGGTGCTGGAAGACGGACGGGTCATCACCGTCGACGGAGAGAAAGGTATCATCTACGATGGCGTGATCGAGATCGCGGCTCCAGCAGTGCCGACAGCAGCCGTAGCCGCCGCAGCCCCCATGATCACCGGCACGCTCGTCAAAGTGAACGTCTCCCTCCCCGAGGCGGCCGCGCGTGCCGCCGCCACCGGCGCGGACGGTGTCGGCCTTCTGCGGATCGAGCATCTCATCCTCGGCCTGAATAAGACCCCGGGCTGGTATGTCGAGAACGGCGAAGAAGAGGAGTTCATCACCGAGCTGTACCAGGGCATCAAGATGGTGCTCGACGCCTTCCCGGGGAAACCGGTCTGGGTCCGGACCCTGGACGCCCCGACCGACGAATTCCGGAACATGAAGGGTGGTGAAGTGGAACCCGTCGAGCACAACCCGATGCTCGGGTGGCGCGGCATCCGCCGGGACCTCCGGAGCCCGGAACAGTTCCGCATGCAGGTTGAGGCCTTCAAGAGACTCTGGGCCGCAGGCTACAACAACTTCGGCGTCATGTTTCCGCTCGTCAACCAGCCATCGGAGTTCATCCAGGCTCGCGCGATGATGAAGGAGTGGGGAGTCGATGTCGAGAAAGCGACCCTCGGCGTCATGATCGAGGTCCCGAGCAGCGCCATCCTCATCGAAGGCTTCATCGAGGCGGGTATCGATTTCGCCTCGTTTGGGACGAACGATCTCGTTCAGTACACACTCGCCATCGACCGGAACAACGAGTACGTCGCGGAGATGTACGATCCAGAGCACCCTGCCGTGCTCCACCTGATCGATCACGCGATCCAGGTCTGCCGTGAGCACGGTGTTGAGTGCTCGATCTGCGGCCAGGCCGGCTCCGATCCCGACATGGTCGCGTGGCTCGTCGAGCACGGCATCACCAGCGTCTCTGCAAACATCGATGCGGTTCCGCGAATCCGTGAAGCTGTTGCCCGGAAAGAGCGGCAGATCCTCCTTGATGCGGCGAGAAGAAATGCGTGAAACTGGATGCCCTGAGGAGACCCTCTTCTCTTTTCTCTCACGTAAACGGCGAGAGGATCTCGGCTATCGGAATATACTGAGTTCGATGTGCACTCCCCCCCACCCGGTTGCGGCGCGGGCGCACGCCATGTTTCTCGAGACCAACCTCGGTGACCCCGGGCTCTTTCCCGGGACGGCTGACCTCGAGAGGCTCCTCGTCCGGAGACTTGGCGCACTGACGCACCTCCCTCTCGCGGGGGGGTATGCGACCTCCGGGGGAACCGAGTCCAACATCCAGGCGTTCCGGATCGCAAAGAAGCGAAAGCCCACGAGGTCCCCGAACGTGGTGGTTCCGGAGTCCGGTCACTTCTCGTTCCAGAAGGCCTCTGATATCCTGGGGATCGAGGTTCGGGCGGCACCGTTGGATGCGGAGTTCAGGATGGATGTCGACGCGGTCGACGGTCTCATGGATAAAGATACGATCGCTCTCGTCGGCATCGCCGGGACGACGGAGTACGGGATGATCGACCCCATCGCCCATCTCTCGGATCTGGCTCTGGACCGGGAGGTGTTCCTCCACGTCGACGCAGCCTTCGGGGGGATGGTGATACCGTTCCTTGACCGGCAGATCCCGTTTGACTTCCGTCTCCCGGGCGTCGATTCCATATCCATCGATCCCCATAAGATGGGGATGAGCACCATCCCGGCAGGTTGCCTCCTCGTCAGGGATCCGGAATATTTCTCTTCCCTCAACGTCGATACGCCCTACCTGACCGTGAAGCAGGAGTACACCCTCGCCGGGACAAGACCCGGCGCGTCGGTGGCGGCTGCGGTCGCGGTCCTCGAGTACCTGGGACTGGAGGGGATGCGGGCGGTCGTCGCCGGGTGCATGGAGAATACTCGAAGGCTGATCGAGGGGATGGAGACCCTCGGCTACGAGAGAGCGGTGACACCGGACGTCAACGTGGCAACATTCTCCGGTGACCGTGTGCCCGCCACCTGGCGGATCTCGAGGACCCGGGCAGGGCATATGCGGATCGTCTGTATGCCGCACGTCGATCGTGACGTGATCGAGGCATTCCTTGAAGATATGAGTGGTCTGGATGCTTGAACGACTGGTTGGTTCGCTGGAAGCCTCCCCGGTCATGCGGCGCGGGGAGTACGATTACTTCATCCACCCGATAACCGACGGGGTGCCGCTCGTTGAGCCCGCACTCCTCCGCGAGGTCGGATGTGCCATGGTGCGGGTACTCGATCTCAAAGGCGTCGATAAGATCGTCGTCTGCGAGGCGATGGGAATCCATATCGGTGTCGCTTTCTCGATGATGACCGATATACCGCTGGTGATCGTCAGGAAACGCTCCTACGATCTGCCTGGGGAGGTCGCGGTGCACCAGACGACCGGGTACTCGAAGGCGGAGCTCTACGTGAACGGGGTCAACGCGGGTGACCGCGTCGTCATCATCGATGACGTCTATAGCACCGGGGGGACGCTCCGCGCCCTTATAAGCGCACTCGAGCAAATCGGTGCTGATATTGCCGATATCTGTGTGGTCGTCTCCCGGGGCGAGACTGATATCGGCCGGCCGTTTAAGACCCTGGTCAGGATCGATGTCTCAGGGGGCCGGGTGCACGTCATTGATACCTATATCTGATCTTGTCCGACGGCTCAGGGAACGCGGCGCAGAGCGCGTTGCCCTCCAGTTCCCGGCCGGACTTGCGCGGCGGGCGCCGGGGGTGGCGGCCGCGCTCCGTGATGCTGGGTTTGATGTGATCGTCAGTGGCGATCCCTGCTACGGGGCCTGTGACCTTGCGCTCGATGCCCTTGTGCATGCCGACGTCCTGGTCCACTTCGGACATGCACCGGTCGAGGAGCGTCCTGATGTCATATACGAGCCTGTCCGGATAGATTTCGACGTGACCGTGCTCTCCCGGGCCCTGCCGCTGCTTGAGAGCCGCCGGGTTGGCCTTGTCACCACAGTCCAGCATGTCCACCTGGTCGACGCGATGGCCGCATACCTCGGTGAGCACGAGATCGAGGCCGTCGCCGTCCCGGGTGATGGTCGCACACCCCTCCGGGGCCAGGTGCTCGGATGCAACTTCGCCGCCGCACGGGCGACCGGGGCGGACGAGATCCTCTTCGTCGGGACCGGGGTCTTCCATCCCACCGGGGTCCAGCTTGCCACCCGCGCCCGGGTGGTGGCGCTCGATCCCCTGACCGGTGAGGCCCGGTCAGTGGATGCGTCCCGTCTGGTTCGCCGCCGCGCTGCGGTGATGGCAAAGGCTGCGGATGCTACGAGTTTCGGGATCATCGTCAGCACAAAGAGCGGGCAGCAACGGATGGATATCGCCCGGCGGCTCGTCGCCCTCTCGGACCGGGCCTTCCTGGTTGCGATGCGCGAGGTCTCCCCCGCCGGGATGCTCGACCTCGGGTTTGCGTGTTACGTAAACACCGCCTGCCCCCGGCTCGCCTACGACGACCAGATCCGGTTCCCCGTCCCGGTGCTGGCGCCGCCGGAGTTTGAGATCCTCTGCGGCGTCCGGGCATGGGATGATTATGCGATCGACGAGTACCTCTCACCATGAACCTTCGTCACCTCGAGATGCGGTTGGAGCGCCTGCAGGGTTTTGACCGGCCGAGGACCTCCCTCGAGCAGTACCAGACCCCGGCGCCGGTGGCGGCCCGCCTCCTCCACCATGCCGCCATGCAGGGGGCGATCGAGGGGCGCCGGGTCTGTGATCTCGGGTGCGGGACCGGGGTCCTGGCCTGCGGCGCGGCCCTCCTCGGTGCATCTGCCGTGACCGGTGTGGATATCGATCCGGCTGCGATCGAGATCGCCCGGCGGAACGCGGATATGCTCGGGGTCACGGTGGCCTTCATCGTCACCGACATCAGGAACCCGGATATCGACTGGGCGGGGCTTGCGTGTGATACCGTCGTGATGAACCCGCCGTTCGGGGCGCAGAGGGCGCATGCCGATCGGCCGTTCATCGACCGGGCGCTTGAACTCGGGCAGGTGGTCTATGGTATCTTCAACGAAGGATCGAGCCCGTTTGTAGCCACCTACACCGAGGGGAGGGCGGTGATCGAGGAGGTGAGCCTCTGTGCGTTCCCGATGCGGCGGACGTTTGCACATCACCGGAAGGAGCGAGTGGATATTACGGTAGAGGTCATACGCTTAGTACGGATCTGACTATTGTGACTACTGATACAAAATCGGTATGGGGGCTCTCTGCAGCCCACCTCGTGACTGACCTCTACTCACCGGTCCTCCCTGCAATCCTGCCGCTCCTCATCGCAGAGCATGGGTATTCGTTCCTCCTCGCGGGCCTGATCGTAACGGTCTATAATCTCACGTCTTCGATGATGCAGCCGCTCGTTGGCTGGCTCTACGATGCCCGGGGGCTTACGATCCGCATCAGCATCACCGTCCTCATCAGCGCGATATTCATATCGATCGTCGGGCTGTTCAACAACTACTACCTGGTGCTCGTCTCCGTTGCGATAGCGGCGCTTGGGCATGCTTTCTTCCATCCAAGCGCTCTCGGAACCGTCAGCCGCCTGACCCGGGACGCGAGCCGGGGGCGGATCACATCCTACTTCGTCATCGGCGGCAACCTGGGCTACGCGGTCGGCCCCATCTGTGCCGGGGTGGCAGTCGGCCTGATGGGTCTTCCGGGGCTCGTCATCCTGGCCGTCCCGGGGATCGTGATGGCAGTGGTGCTCTACTATGTTCTGCCCGCCCCCGGGCGCCTCAGACTGCCCGAGTTGCCCTCCCAGCATGATGAGAAGCCTGCCCGCCGGGCGATCGTCCTCCTGGTCGTGGCGTCGGGTCTCCGGGCATGGGCGATATTCGGCTCGGTTGCGTTCCTCCCGACCATACTCACCATGCGGGGCATCGATCTCGTGACTGCAAACCTGCTGGTCTCAGGTATGCTCATCGCCGGGGTCGTGGGGCAGCTCGTCGGCGGGACGCTCTCAGACCGCTACGGCCGCAAAGAGTGTACGCTCGTCGGTCTCGTCGCCGCCATCCCGCCGTTTGTGGTCTTCCTCTTGACCGGAGGCGTCATATCTCTGGTCGCCATGATCATCTTCGGGTTCATCCTCTGGTCGACCTTCGCCGTGACGGTCGCCATGGCCCACGAGATGGCGCCCGGGAGTGTCGGGCTCGTCTCCGGGCTTATGCTCGGGCTCGCCGTCGGCGTGGGCGGGATGGGTGTTGCGGTCACCGGATGGATAGCTGATCTGACGTCGCTCTCGGTCGGGCTTATGACGATACCGCTCGCGATCATCCTCGCCATCCCGTTCTTCTTCGCGGTCCCCTACCCCTGGAAGATCTTCTCGCCGGGATCGACCCTGATCCCATCTCTCAGGTAATCCTCCCGGGGGGCGGGCCACCCCACCCCCCCTGCGGGGGTGCCCAGGGCCGATCTGAACCCCTTCATACTAAAAGTGGGGGGATTTAGGATGCTTCCGCCGGTGCCCCCTCTGGTGCTCCATCCAGTGCCCCCTCTGGCGCTACCTCCGGGGGTCCTTCAGGTGATCCATCCGGGGCTCCATCCGGGGCTCCATCCGGGGGTCCTTCAGGTGCTTCATCCGGTGTTCCATCCACTGTCCCATCCGGTGCCACATCCGGTGCCCCATCCGAGGCTCCATCCGGTGCCCCATCCGGGGTTCCATCCACTGTCCCATCCGGTGCTTCATCCGGGGCTCCATCCGGGGGTCCTTCAGGTGTCCCATCCGGTGCTTCATCCGGTGCTCCATCCGGGGGTCCTTCAGGTGCCCCATCCGGTGCCCCCTCTGGTGCTTCATCCGGGGCTCCCTCTGGCGCTACCTCCGGTGCCCCCTCTGGTGCTTCATCCGGGGCTCCCTCTGGCGCTACCTCCGGTGCCCCCTCTGGTATCCCTTCAGGTGATCCATCCGAGGCTCCATCCGGTGATCCATCCGGGGGTCCTTCAGGTGCCCCATCCGGTGCCCCCTCTGGTGCTTCATCCGGTGATCCATCCGGGGGTCCTTCAGGTGCCCCATCCGGTGATCCATCCGGGGGTCCTTCAGGTGCTTCATCCGGGGCCGGCTCGGGCTCCGATGCAAAGACCAGCCCTGCATCCTTGACGACCACCTCATTTCCACCGACCGTGAAGGGGCCGACCCTACCGGTCGCCGGGTCTACTTGGCTGTCCCTGCCCGGGTCTGTGAAGGTGTAGCCCTCCAGCGGGATGAACACCAGGGAGTACTCTCCGGGCGTGAGGGGACCGAAGAGGTATGTAGCGCCGGAGAAGGTGGTTGCCTCGCGCGTGTGAGTCGATGCCATCACAGCGCCGTCTGAATCCAGGAGCTGGACCTCGATACCAGCCAGGCGATCATATGTTTCACCCCTGACACCGTCCCGATCCTCATCATGCCAGGCCATTCCGTGCACCCACCCATACGCTTCCGAGCGTGCCTCGGTCTGGTGCGTCCAGGCAAGGCCGACGTTCAGGGTCTCCCCCTCGATCTCAGTAAATCCCTCGGTCTCGATCCACGCATATACCCAGTCTGCCTGAGCGCCATCATTATCCGGATCGGGTGTGGTGCAGAAATAACCATCCGGAAGATAGACTTGAATGCCGCCGATATGCCAGTACTCAAAACAGCCCGAGAAATGGTATGAGCCGTCGGAGTCGGTGATTGTGCTGCCGGTCAGCATGGGCTTGGCATTGAGCCGCAGGATGCGGACACCAGGAATGCCCGGCTCACCCGGATCCCAGATCCCGTCCTTGTTGAGATCACACCAGATCGTCCCGGTGAGCGGGGGACTACCCGAGGCCAGCACCACGTTCCGCGTCACGGTCCCGGATGGCACAACCTCGAATATATCCGTCGTGCCGGTCTTTGGATCGACATCGTTTGCCGGATCGGATAGGACAAATATGGCTCCTCGAGCCCTCGGTGGTGCAAACCGGAGGAAATAGTCTCCGGGCTCATCGACATAGAAGGTGTACGTGCCATTGTCTCCGGTGAGCGTCGTGTTTACCGGCGTGCCGTCAGCACGCATGAGCTCCACGCGAACGCCCGGGATACCGGATATACTCTCATCCCAGACCTCAGTCTGGCCGTCGATATCAAACCAGGCGGTGCCGGTGACAAGACCCGGCTCCGGGGGGGGCGGGGCCTCCACGATCAGCCCGGCGTCCCACGTAAGCTGCTTCTCCCCGGCCTTGAGGGTTATCACACCTGTCCTCCCGGTCGTCTGATTCACATCGCTCCCGCCGGGGACCTGCACCGTAAAGACCATCCCCCCCGGGGGTTTGAACTCAACGACGTAGTCCCCGGGCGTGAGGTCAGTGAAGGAGTATCTGCCATCCGCTCTGGTCTCTGTGGTCTTGATCGTGCGGAGGTCGGCATCGCGAAGGGTGACGCTGACGCCCGCGATCCCCGGCTCCCCTGCTGAGTCGTATACGCCATCTGCGTTCGTGTCGTTCCAGGCGATGCCCCCGATCGAGGCCGGTGCAGCGGCGGGTGTGGGCGTTTTGGTCACCGGCGGTTTCTGGGTTGGGGTCCCCGTCGCCGGCGGTTTATGGTGCACGGCCGGTGCCTTCGGAGGCTTGATGGGTGCCTTCGGGGGTGCCGGGACCGGTTCGGTGGAAACACCCCATCTCACGGCCCAGGCATCCTCGTTCACCACCCCTCCCTTCTCCGTTGCGTTGAACACCCCTGCAACGATGTACCCCGACTCATCGACCCGCAGGAGCGATGTGGCCCGGTCACCGGGGTTTATGCCGCCAAAAGTCTTGCTCCACGCCACCGCTCCCTCATCATCGACCCCGACGAGCCAGGCGTCGGTATCATCCGTCCCGAAAAACCCGGTAGCTCCGGCGAATACGTACCCGCCGTCGTATGTCTCGACGACCGCATTGGCCGACTCATTCACGCCCACGTCCCCGTAGATCCAGTTCCAGATGATATCCCCATCCGGGGTGAGCTTCATGAGGAGGGCATCGGTATCGGTCGCCGTGTCATTGGACCGCTCCGTAAACGTCCCGGCGATGAGCAGGTTGCCGTCCGTGGTGGTGATCACCGCCCGGGCGTCATCGTCGTCGAGGCCGCCAAACGTCCTGTTCCAGACCTCACCGCCCGATCCGTTCAGCCTGACAACCCAAGCATCCGTCCCACCGGCCCCTGTCGATCCCGTGCTACCCGCAAAGACGAAGTCGCCCCCGGGGAGCTGGACTATATCGTCTGCTCTATCCTCACCAGCCCCGCCGAACTTCCTCTCCCAGACCTTGCCCCCCGTCTCATTCAACCTGACGACCCAGGCGTCGGATTCGTCTCCACCCCAGGGTGCGATGGAACCGGCGAATACGGAACCCCCGTCATCGGTCTCGATCACGACGTTTGCCGATGCGTTGACATCCGGCCCGCCGTAGGTCCGGTTCCAGACCTCGGCGCCCGCGGGATCGATCTTTATGAGCCAGGCGTCGGTATCCAGCCGTGCTCCATCGGTGACAAAGGTGAGATTGCCTGCGATGAGGAGGTCGCCATCGCCGGTCTGGATGATAGACCGGGCGGTGTCAGCCTCCCTCCCGCCGTAGATCCGGTTCCAGACCTCATCGCCCTCCGGCGTCAGCCTCACCACCCAGACGTCGGTCTCCCCTTCGCCGGATGATGCGGCCTCCCCCGCAAGATAAAAGCCGGCTCCATCGGGACACGCGGCGATGGCATATGCTGCCTCCCCGCCATCAGGTCCGCCGTATGTCCGGTTCCAGGTGACTGTCAGATCTCCGGCCGCCGTTCCCACAGCCGCCACGAGCGCGAGTCCCGCAATAAGAATGATCAGATACCATGTACCACGCTGCATAATCTTACCTCTCCATCGTCTCCGCCCCGGCATCCTCTGGCGCCACCCCCGCCCTTCCGGACATGATGGGAGAGATCGGTGATCAGGGGCACCGGCGACACCACGGGGCTGCACTTTAATAACATCATTATTATAATAATCTTATTCTGCAACCACCGTGGTGCACAAATCCTTGATCGAGAAGTGAAAGATGACGGGCACCCACAGAAAAACTACGGCCGCGATCGGGTGGAGCCCAAAACCACCCCAGAATTTTTCTACCACCCCCACCATGGTGTGGTCTGGTTGCCATATGCTCGGTGCAGACTACATCTACCCAAACGTCACGGAGGTGGCCAGGCGGGGCGGGCTCCTGGAGCGCTGGTGCCTCGCTGAACCGCTCGGGTGCACGTATATTGAGGTCCCCGGCGATTTCATCAAGAACAAGACCGAGGTCGAGCGGACCGGTCAGGATATCGGCTCCATGCTCACCCGCTCGTCTATCGAAGAGCTCTACCAGCAGGAGGCAGACCTCCCCCGCCTGCCGGGGTACTCCCTGCACACCGAACCGGGTATACCCCGCCGGCGGGATCCCCATGGCCGGCAGGTGAAGGCGGACCTGCGGTGGCACGATCCGGAGTGGGTGATCGCGCTTGGAGATATGCTCCTTGAGATCGGTGACTTCCTGGGCGCTCCCCCCGCCATCATCGAGATCCACCCCGGCGGCCGGAAGAACTCCCACGCCGACATCGCCGCAGGAATGCACGCCCTGATCGCTGCCCACCAGAGCGCCTTCGGGGTAGAACCCCGAATACTCCTCGAGAACCACAGGGATCAGAATATCTCCACCGGGAACCAGATGCGGGCGTTCTGGGAGACGCTCATCACACACCATCCCGAGATCGTCAGGCTTGCCGGGATCGCGCTCGATCCGGGGCATCTCCATGCGGTCACGAGGGAGGATTTTTTGCAGTCGCTCCGGAGGATCCCGCCCGAAGCCCTGAGGAGCATCCACGTCCACACCAACCTCAGGCCGCCATCGATCACCGATGACGTGCCCTGGCCGGAGGTCTTCTCGGCGATCAGAGACCTCCCGGAGAGGCCGTACATCAAACCCGTCATCTACCAGAAGAACAAGGTCGCTGAGGCGATCGACTTCTGCGAAGGGATGCTCGCCGCACCACTGAAAGAGAGACTGCCGGCATGAGGGGAGACCGGTGATGCCCTGCCCCCCCACCCGCTCAAGTGGGGATCGTACAGGTATGCCCCCTGCCAACCTTCATAACCTCGAACTGCCAGAGGGGGCCGCATGAACCCGACGGCTGCCCCCGATCTCCCTGCCAGCCTCGAGTGGATCAACACCGATCACCCGATCTCCCTCAGGACGCTGGAGGGCAGGACAGTGCTACTCTATTTTGGGACATTCGCATGCTCGAACTGTACGCGACTGGTCCCGGAGCTCCGGCGCCTCAAGGAGGGCCACCCGGGGCTGGTGATCATCGAGGTCCATGCGCCAGAGTTCGAGTCTCCCGCAACCGTCGAGAGCTTTTCGGAGGCGGTCCGCCATGCGAGAGTCGATCATCCGGTCGCCATTGACCACGATCAGAGGCTCTGGCAGGCCTTCGGTATCCGGAGCTGGCCGACGTTCGCCCTCATCGACCCGGCGGGGAACCTCATCGGGAAGACCACCGGGGAGGGGCTCAGTCAGCGGCTCGACCTGAAACTCGATCGGCTTGCCGAAGAGTTTGAACGGCGCGGTATGCCCGATACGAGGCCGATACACCTCACAACCACCCCTGCAGCGGCGCGGGTGGGTGCCCTGTACCACCCCGCCAAGATCGCGGCAGACCGTGTGGGGATGCGCCTGTTCATAGGTGACCGAGGCCATCACCAGGTCGTCGTCGCGGGCAGTGATGGAAAGATCCTTGAGACCATAGGCACCGGGGCCCCGGGAAATGCCGATGGATCCTTCTCCAGGGCCTCACTATACCTGCCGGAGGGCCTCGCCTTCGATGGAGAGGCGGATACACTCTACGTCGCCGATACCGGGAACCACATGATACGGCGGATCTCCTGGCCGGACCGCAGGGTCGAGACGATCGCCGGGACCGGGCTTGAGGCGCCATCGTCCATGGCAGGTGGACCGGGGATGGATGTGGCGCTGAACGCGCCCCGGGACCTTGCGCTGATGGGCGGCTACCTCTACATCGCCATGGCGGGTGCGAACCAGATCTGGCGGATGGATCTCGATACCCACAAGATAGAACCTCATGCCGGTTCCGGCCGGGAAGGTCTGGCGGACGGTCCCCTCGGGGTGGCCACCTTCGCCGGCCCCTCCGGGATCGTCACCGACGGGGAGGTGCTCTACGTGGCCGACAGCGGCGCTTCGGCGATCCGCAGGATAAAGCGGGGCATGGTCGAGACCCTCATCGGACGATCGCTGGAGGACTTCGGCGACCTCGATACCATCGCCAGTATGGCGCGTATCCACCACCCGATGGGTATAGCAAGCCATCAGGGGCTGCTCTACATAGCCGACACCTATAACCACAAGATCAAGGAGCTCGACCCGCGCACAGGATGGGTCCTCACAAAGACCGGGAGCGGCATCCGAGGTTACCGCAATGGAATGTCGGGGGATGCACGGCTGAGTGAACCAGGCGATCTGGTCAACCTGGGAGGGCTCTGGTATATCGCTGATACCGGCAACAACGCCGTCAGGGTGTATGACCCGGACCGGCACATGGTCTCGACCCTGATGCTCTGGGAGTAGAGGAGACGGCCGGGTTCGGGCGCTGGAGACCAAGGTATATATAGATCCGGGGAGGAGAGCAGGAGCAGACTCCTGCCAGGGGGGAAGTATCTTGCGGACGATCTCCATACTACTCGTGGTTGCCGTAACCATTCTCGCCGGTGGCTGTACGGGTCTCCAGGGGGATGGCGACTTGAACCGGACGGCGACCGGAACACCGGTAGATGGAGATCTGCTGACGATCGATGGTATCCTGGCCACCGATGGCAACCACTCAACCTTCGCCCGGGCGCTTGATGCCTCCAGGCTTGAGAGGGTGCTCGCGGGCCCGGGGCCATACACGGTCTTTGTTCCTTCTGAAGGGGCTTTCAACCGGCTCCCACCCGGCATGCTGGATGAGCTCATGGAGGACCCGAAAGGCAACCTGGCCGAGATCCTGCTCTACCATATAGTCCCCGATGAATACCAGATCTCCGGGAGTGAGACCATCGCGACCGTCCAGGGCAGTCCCATCACCATCGATGCCACCGACGACGGCGTGACCGTGAACGGTGCAGAGATGGTTGGAGGCGGCACGCCGGCGGCAAACGGGGTCATATACACCATCGACGGCGTCCTGCTCCCGCCTGACATCGTCCTGCCGGCGGTCGGCGATATCGAGTGACCTCCAAAAGGCTCGCAAAGAAGCAACTCTTTTCCCGTGTCTGCACAAACAGTGAGTCACGACCGATCACCCATGTCCCGCTACAACCTCAGCCCATCACTCATCGGCCGGTTCTTCTACCACGACTGTGAGCGCTACCTCCGCTACCACGCAACCCCGGAACAGGACCGCGAGAGTGCCGGCATCCCGGCAGTCGCGATCGACCGGAGAGCGACGACACAGGCCCTCCTGGATGCGGGCATCAGGTGGGAGGAGGAGGTGGTCGGCAGGAGGTTGGCCGGGAGGGTGCGGGTCCCCGACGGGACCGGTCCCCTCACCGACCGGTCATTCTCCATCGAGGAGAGTTTCAACCTCCTCCCCCGCCTCTCCCCGGGAGAGGCCGTCTACCAGGCGACCATCCCGGTCTCCATCCATTTCCGGAGCAGATACGGGCTTGATCCTGCGGTATACCGGTTCTCTCCCTGCCGCCCTGACCTGATCCGGTTTGAGGAAGGGGTTCTCTCGGTCATCGATATCAAGGCCAGCGAAGACATCAGCATCAGCCATCGCATCCAGACGACCCTCTATGCCATGATCCTGGATCATGCCCTGGATCTGCTCGGTATCGACCGCCCGGTCGATATGGATCAGGCGTGGATCTGGCTCCACGGTGCGGATAGCCCTGAGCCGTTCGATCTGCACCTGAACGTCAGGGTGATCGAGGATCTCTTCAGGTACCGCCTCAAGGGTATCTTCGCATGCCCGCTCGCGGACGTGCCCTGGCATATAACGTCACGGTGCGAGTACTGTGAGTTCTACCCCCACTGCCGCAGAGAGGCAGAGACCTCTGCCTCGATCTCGCAGATCCCGGGTCTCTCATCTATCGCGCGGCGCTACCTCAGGGAGGCGCCGTGGAGCCGGGGTGAGTCCATCAACACCCTCCCCGACCTTGAGAGGTTCCTTGAGACCCCCGGGAGTGACCGCCATCTGGACAACTGCGGGTCGCTCGCCGGCCAGGGTGACGGTCTGCGTGCAACCGTCAGGGCACTGCAGACCGGTGATACCATACGCAAGACCGCCAGATCGCTTGCCCTTCCCATCTTTGAGGATATCGCGATCATCCTGACGCTCCAGAAGGACCCGATCTCTGACCGGGTATACGCTCTGGGGTTTCGCCGCCTCAGGGGGAGAGAGGTCTACGGGACCCCCTCGCACGAAGCCATATTCGTCGCCAGATCCCCCGATGACTGCGCCCGGGTGCGCCGGGAGTTTATACGGACGCTCACCGCTGAGCTTGCGGCCGTCCACGACTATAATGCGGGCCGGGACTGGAGGGGGCAGAGATCGATCCAGACCTACGTCTACGAGACCTTCGAAGAAGATCTCTTTGCCAGGGTGCTTGAGGAGGCGATCGGGGACCCTGCAACCGCAGAAGAGGGTATGCGGCTGCGGTTCTACTACCAGGACTCCGGTATCACTCAGGGCTCCAGCCATCCCGGCACAACGGTCTCGTTCCCCCTCGTCACCCTCGCCCGGGAGATACGCAGGCTGCTTGCGCTCCCGGTCCCCTTCGCTCTCCGGCTGCCTGAGGTCCTGGCAGCCATACCCTCATCGAGGTTCACGTACAAACTCGATCCGGGCAGCCTCTTCTGGCACGAGCAGAGCAATGCGCTCAAGGGCGATGCCATCGTCATGGCGTGGGACGGGAAGCGGCCGGAGGTCGCAGACTGGATCGGCCGGGAGGTATCGCGGCGGCTGCTTGCGACCGGTAGCATCCTTGACGGCCTCCGTGAACGGGTGAGTGAGAATCTTGTGCGATGGCCTGAGAAGTTCCAGTTCCCGAGCCCCTGGGATGCCGCCACACCGGAGATCTCACGTCTCCTCTTCATCAATGAGTACGAGTCAGCGATGGGCGCCCGGCGGGTGCAGGAGATCAGGAGCGGGTCGCCTGCCCTGCGGGTCCGGACCGGAGCCAGCATACCGCTCCAGAAGAGCGAAGGAAACTTCTGGAGGCTGCTCCATCCCCTGGATCTCGCAGTCTACGAGCGGTCAAAGTCGTTTGCCCATCTCCTCGTCCCGGATGGAGATGCAGGAGAGGAGGCCCAGCTGGCCTTTGATGACCTCCGCTACCGTGACAGCCCGACCCCGGGGAAGCGTGGCGTCTGCTTTACAAAGGTCCGGGACGAGATCGTCGACCGAAGCGCCGGGCAGATCCGGGGACTTGTGCTGGATGTGACCTGCGGCCAGGACTGCCCGCCCTTCGTCGAGGGCGATCGTGCGGTTCTCCATCCCCGGTTCACCGATTTCACCGCACCGCGCTACATCAGCCGTCTCCTCAGCCTGGATGCGCAGCCCAAAGACCCGTTCATAAGGCTCCTGCGGGACCCGCAGGGGTTTGCCACCCCGGTCACTGAGGCGGATGAGGTTGTAGCCGATGCAGAAGCCCTCGCCCATCGTCGTGGCGGGTTCACACCGAGCCAGGCCCGGGCGTTTCGTCAGGTGCTCACCGATCGCCTGACGCTTGTCTGGGGACCGCCCGGAACCGGGAAGACCCATTTCCTCGCCACAACGCTCCTTTCTCTGATAAAAGCCAGTATGATGCACGGAAAGCCTATTCGGGTGGGCGTCACGGCCTTCACCCACGCGGCCATCGAGAACCTGCTCGTCAAGGTGCATGACTCGGTCGATGAGTTCGGTCTTGTAGCCGCGCTCCCGATCTATAAGCTGAGGAGTGTCAAGACACCCCGGGGCCAGCGGATCCTTGAGGTGTTGCCCCACGACCGGGCCGACACCGTCATCGGCTACCCCTCCCTCCTCCTCGGTGGGACGGTGCACAGCTTTGATAGGCTCGCGAAGGTCCTCCCGTCGCTCGATCTGCTGGTCGTCGATGAAGCCTCGCAGATGAGACCGGCCGAGCTTGCGCTCGCAACATCGGTACTCGCCGATGGGGGGAGGCTCGTCCTCGCAGGCGACGACCTGCAACTCCCCCCGGTCATCCAGGCTGACTACCCGATCTCGGAGGATGGACTCCCCGGGCTTGAGGACTCCATCTTCGCCTACCTCCGGCACCGCGACGATCCCAAAGACCCTGTCTACACCTGCCAGCTCCTGGAGAACTGGCGGATGAACCACACCCTCTCCAGGTTTCCGGCAGAGACACTCTACGGCAGGGGGTATGCCCCCGCGACTGATGAGATCGGGGAGCGGCGGATAGCCCTTGCTCCGGCTCCACCCACGGGTTCGACGGAGGAGGGGTATCTTGAGTGGATCCTCGATCCAGTGTATCCACTCGTGCTCTGTGTGCTCGAGAACGTTCAGACGACGATCGAAAACCCTATCGAGGCGACGCTGGTCGCCCGGCTCACCCGGGCGCTCCGGGAGAGGCTCATCGACCCGGATTCCGGGGAGCCCTACCCGCTTGCGGGTGATGGAGACTCCTCGTTCTGGCGGCACGGTCTCTTCATCGTCAGCCCGCACCATGCCCAGATCGGCGCCATCCGGAGCCGCCTTGCCGGTGTGCGGGAATGGGAGTACCCGCCGTTTGTGGATACCGTCGACAAGATGCAGGGGCAGGAGGCGGCGGCGGTCATCGTCAGCTACGGCGTGAGCGATGTCGAGACAGCGCTCGGTGAGGCCGAGTTCATCTACAGTCGGAATCGCCTGAACGTATCGCTCACCCGGAGCCGGGCCAAGTGCGTGGTCTTTCTGCCACGGCCGCTCTTAGAGCCGCCGCTTGAACTCGTGCAGAACGAAAAGGCGGCGGAGGGGCTCCGCCATATGCTCGATCTCCAGGAGTTCTGTCGGGTCCACGGGGAGGAGATGACGTTCGACCTTGACCGGGTGGAGGGGGCGGCGCCGGTCAGGCTCACCGCACTCCGGGCCCGGGTGGCCGCGCCTGTTCCCCTGCGGGGATGCAGTCACTGGACGGGACGCCGCCGATCCGGGTCCATGTAGGAGACCTCAAACCCGGGGACGACGACCCGCACCACGGAGACCGGGGTCCTTGAGAGATCGCAGACGCAGACCCGGTCAGTGTGGGGACTGATCTCCTGGAGCACCCGTTCGATATCGAGGTCGAATCGGTCGGTGCTCGTATCCGGGACATCTTTTATATCTATGGTCTCTGCGTCCGCAAACCACATCCTGTTGATCCGCTTCAACCGCTCATACCCAGCCTTTCTGATGATCATCTCCCGCCGGGGATCGGTGCGGCCGCCCTGGAGGTAGCTCCCACGGCTCTGGGCGACCTCGGTCAGGGCACGGAGCGCAGCGATCTCAGGGGAGGTATGCGCCCCTGAGCCGATGACGATCAGCGCCGGATCTTTTGTGACGGTATCGTCCGCAGCGGCCGCGACGGTGGGGATACCGGTCTTTCCATCGAGTAGCCAGAGATGGAGATCGATCCCGGCATCCTCGAACCGGTCCAGGACCTCCCGGGCGGCGCAGTCGTTCTCGATGGTGAGACGGCGACCGAGGTTGCGCCTCTGGTCGGCTATGCTGAGGGCATCCCGCTCGATGACCTCAAGCAGGGCGTGCAGGATCGCCTCTTCCATGACGTTTCCCGACGCGAGCCCGTTTGAGTCGCTCCGGAAGAGTGGTATGGTCATGCCGAGCGAGTCGTAGGGATGGAAGACGGCGTTGCTTGGAACATAGGCTTCCGCATCGTTCAGGATATCCCATGCCGGCGTCCAGTGGATCTTCTCCCCCGGCTCAAGCCTCCGGGGGATGATCAGATCTTCCGGGTGTACGGCCCGCCCCGGACCGATCTCCTCGTAGGTCGCATACTCCATCTGATCCCCCCGGTACTCGGCGCAGTAGCGCTCGAGCGCCTCCATCATCGCCGAGACCCGGGCATGGAGCGGCTCTTTTCCCTTGCCTGCGTGGACGCGGACAGCCCCCCGGGCTGCTCCCGGGCGGACCGCCGAGAAGACCGGGATCCCGATACGATCCAGTGGGGTGAGATCGGTGATCTCAGAGACACCGATCTCTGCCATCAGCGGCTCAATGGCGGCATGGGTCTCCCCGGGAGATCGATAGCGGTGCGTCCCGTCAAAGTATTGTTTCTTTACCGGACGAATCGTGATTGCCATCCAGTATCCCTTGGAGGTGATACCTTAATAGTATAACAGGTGCATCTATCAGCTGTATGATCACGGATGACGTAGCGGTGGGCGCAATTGCCCGGTACCCCCGCACCGGCACGACCGGAAAGATCCTTCGGGTCGAGGAGATCGATGGTCGACAGTATGCCGAGCTCGACAGCACCGGCCTGTACTACCGGGTGGACGAACTCGTCACCGTCGACCACGTGACCACCGAAAAAGAAGAGAGAAGGGAGCGTAGCATCGAGGAGTACCTCGAGGAGACGATGGAGTTCCAGCGGCAGCTGGAAGAGGTGTGGGAAAAAGATCTCGACCAGACCTGCGAAGGCGGCGGTTAGACCTCTATCGGTATGGTGGTGAGCTTCACCGCCTCGACGCCTTTTTGCGACATCAGTCGCTCCGTAATATCCTTCAGCACCGACCCGTCCCCACGGAGCAGGATCACCTCAAGGCATCTATCGTGGGTGATGTGTGAGTGAAGGGATGCCTGGATGATATGGGCATACGCGTGCTGGATCTCGGTGAGGGTCTCGAGCAGACCACGTTGGTTGTGCTCATAGACCATGGTGATGACTCCCTGCCGCTCCCCTTTGACGTCTGATATCCACTGGTAGTACGTGATGTAGCTCCGTATCGAATCCCGTATTCCCTCAGAGCGGGAGGAATATCCCCGGAGCTTCAGGATCTCATCGAACTTGTCGAGAAGGTTTTTGGGTAGAGAGATCCCGATACGTGAAAGTTCGGTATCGCCTGACATACTTGATCAGTTATGTTTGTGCTGATAAGGTATAAGTTTTCGCTCATACCCGGGAGCATGCTTCACACTCCGTATGTCGCACGGGGCATGCCAGATGGGTATACCGATTCCAGGATATCGAAGTCCCATTCAAGCCTCTGCTTCAAGTCAAGCGTCGCTTCCAGGCGGCTATCGCGACTGCTTTCCTGTTCGGGGTTGGAGAAGTGACGTTCATCCAAGCCGTTCGCACCGGATGGGATGCGTGGCCCAGGGGTCTTTCAGGTGCCCTCATCGTGTGAAACAAGCTCAGCGCTCGCTCACGCTTGAGCATACGGCTTAATAACGATCCATGCCCCAATGAGCCGTGTATGGATACCACAGGAGAACGGTAGAGAACGGAAAACTAATCCCTACTGATCACGTATAAGTAGTGTCACTATATATTGGATAAGGAGGTTTGAAAACTTTTGCGAGATGCACTCATTCCCGGCGTCAATATTGGGCTCGTGGGTCATGTCGATCACGGCAAGACCACCCTGGTCAACGCGCTGACAGGGACCTGGACGGACAGGCACAGCGAGGAGATCAAGCGCGGCATCTCCATCAGGCTCGGCTACGCGGATACGACCTTTTATAAGTGCGAGAAGTGTGAGGGGGCTGAGGCATACACTTCCCGGGATGAATGTCCAGCCTGCGGGGGCCGCGCGGTCCCGTTCCGGACAGTCTCATTCGTCGATGCCCCGGGCCACGAGACGCTGATGGCGACGATGCTCTCCGGCTCAGCGCTGATGGATGGCGCGATGCTCGTCATCGCGGCAAACGAGACCTGTCCTCAGCCTCAGACCAAGGAACACCTGATGGCGCTTGAGCTGATCGGCATCAAGCGGATCGTCATCGCCCAGAACAAGATCGATGTGGTCACCCAGGCGGAGGCGTTGGAACACTATAAACAGATAAAGAAATTCATCAAGGGCACCATAGCCGAGAAGGCACCTATCATCCCTGTATCGGCACAGAGGGGTGTCAACATCGGTGCCCTGATCCAGACCCTTGATGCGGTCATCCCTGAGCCTGCCCGCGACCCGGATATCGATCCGATGCTGCTCGTCGCGCGGTCATTTGATATCAACAGGCCCGGCTGCAGCTGGCGGGAGGTGAAAGGGGGCGTCATCGGGGGGTCGCTCATCCGTGGCGTCCTCCGGGAGGGGGATGAGATCGAGATCCGGCCCGGCCGACAGGTCCAGATAGAGAACCGGATGAAGTGGGAGCCGATCGAGACGAAGATAACCTCGATCAACGCCGGCAAGATCAAGGTGACCGAGGCGGCACCCGGCGGCCTTCTCGGCATCGCGACGAAGCTCGATCCGGCATTGACGAAGAGCGATGCCCTCGCCGGCCAGGTGGTCGGGCGCGCCGGGAAGTTGCCGCCGGTCTGGGATCGGATGAAGTTCGATGTCACGCTCATGGACCGGGTGGTCGGCGCGGACAGCGAACAGGCCATCGAGCCGCTCAAGCATAAGGAGCCGCTGATGCTCTCGGTCGGCACCGCCGTCACCGTCGGCGTGGTCACAAACGCGAGGAAGAACCAGGTGGAGGTTCAGCTGAAACGAGCGGTCTGTGCGGAGACAGGCGCCCGGATTGCCATCAGCAGACAGGTCGGCGGGAGATGGCGGCTGATCGGTATGGGCGTTCTGGTCGAGTGAGGGTTCTTCTTGATACCAACGCTCTCCTCATTCCAGCCCAGTTCGGTATTGACCTGTATACCGAACTCCTGGGCATCTTCGGAGACTTTGAACCGATCACCCTTGAGGAGGTGGTCGACGAGCTCACCGGACTCGCCCGGGGCCGTGGCCGGGATGCTGCCGCCGCCCGTGTGGGCCTGGCGCTGGCCCGACGATCGACGATTGTGCCGAGCGGGAGCAGTGCGGAGAGTGTGGACGAAAGGATACTCGAGTACGCCCGGCAGGAAGGATGTGTTGTGGTGACAAATGACCGGGAACTCCGGAAAGCCCTCCTCCGGGAGGGAGTTGATGTCGTTTCAATGCGGAGACGAAAGACACTGGATCTGGTGAGGGGGTAGGGAAACAAATGTACTATACGATGACACTGGAGGACAAGGTGCGGGTTCCACCCCACCGCCTCGGAGAGGCTCTTGATGCGGTCATCCTCAGTGTACTGCAGGAGCAGCTGGAGGGGAGCATAGCCAAGGAGATCGGTATCTTCATCGCGGTCACGAAGATTCTCAACATCGGGGAGGGGGAGCTGATCCCGGGCGATGGTGCTGTCTACTACGATGTCAGGTTCGAGGCGGTTGTGCTCCGCCTGGCGCTCCAGGAGGTGATCGAGGGTGAGGTGGTGGAGACGACGAGTTTCGGCGCGTTCGTCAGCCTCGGCCCGATCGATGCCATGCTCCATGTGAGCCAGATATCAGATGAATATATCAACTACGATGAGAAGAACGGCAGACTGATCTGTCAGGACTCAAAGCGGTACATCGCCGTGGGTGATGGTATCAGGGCCCGGGTCGTTGCGCTCTCGCTCAACGAGCGCGAGCCCCGGGAGAGCAAGATCGGCCTTACCATGAGGCAGTCGGGGCTCGGGACCATGGTCTGGCTGGAGGAAGAGTTCGAAGAGGAGAGGGGAGCGGCGTAATGGTCGTGCGCAAGAGGGTTGTCCGGGTCTGCCGCGAGTGCCATCGTGTCGTCGAAGGGGGGGCCTGCGTGATCTGCGGCACGGCTAACCTGAGTGAAGACTGGGCAGGGTATGTGGTGATCATCGATCCCGAACACTCGGATATCGCCAAGAAGATGAATATCACCATGCCTGGACGGTACGCTCTGAAGGTCCGTTGATGCTCCGACTTCCTGAGGCACACCGGGATCTCTTGAAGCTACCGTTCGGTACCCTCTACCGCGATATCGGCGAGCTCCTCCCCCGCCTCGAGGGGCGGGCGATCTACGCCGTCGGCGATGTGGTGACCCATAGCCTCCTTGACGCGGGTATCGTCCCCGATATCGCCATCATCGACGGCTACACGATGCGCGTGCCCTGCAATCGCTCACCTCTCCTCCGGGCGAGAAGGGTGACGGCGAGGAACCCTCCGGGCACGATCACCGATGAGCTTGTGGATGTGATCGGTGATGTGGTCCGGGACCCGCCGGGCGTGATCTTTGTCGACGGTGAGGAGGATCTCGCTGTCATACCGCTCGTCCTTGCCGCTCCGGCGGGGGCTGCGGTCCTCTATGGCCAGCCGGGGGAGGGTGTCGTCCTCAGGATCGTTGATGCGATGGCGAAGCAGGAGGCGGAGACCATCCTGAAAGTTTTTGTGCGTGAGTGAGATCGGGGATCAGAACGCTTCCGGGTGGGAAAAGCACAACAGATCCGTAGATCCTTGTGGAGATGGGTGCCATGACAGGTATCGAAGAACTCGTGAGGGAACTCTCCCCCGAACACCGGAGAGAGGCATTGGA
>FZPS01000051.1_pt178 | contig 32361 bp, 36 predicted proteins | sample 1817821 | NCBI WGS metagenome assembly FZPS01 (sample SAMEA104158645, study PRJEB21678) | metagenome | place: Germany | collected 2015-04-21
GGCATAATGCGGGCATAAAGCAGGTAAGCGGCAATCAAAAGCAGGCTGAACAGGAAGTTGATCAACTGGCTGACGGCAGTACAGAAGGGGAAAATTGCCTTGGGAAGATAGACCTTGGAGACAATCCCCGCCTGGGAGGAAATTGATCTGGCCGCCGCGCTGACGGTGGAAGAAAGCCAGCGCCAGGCCACCATGCCTACCACCAGGTAGCCGCCGTATCCTTCCGAGCCTCTTTTCAGCACTTCCACAACCAAAAAGTAATAAATGCCCACGCCAAGCAGGGGATCAAGCAGCCACCAGAAATAGCCAAGATAGCTGTTGCGGTGCTGGGCTTTTAAGCCTGAGACAACAAGATAGCCCATCAGGTCTTTTCTTTTAAGAATTTCGTGCAGGTACTGTCTCATTTACTGCTCCCGCTTTCTGTCTCTCCCATTCTTCAAGTCTTTTCGCCAGTGATACTGGGATTTTTCTTTGGTTCAGCAATCTGCCGCGGTAATAATATTCTTTTCTTCTATAGCCCATCCCTGCAACTTCCGGAAAAAGGAATTCCCGTTTCTTTCGCAATTTGCTTGTTCCACAATCAATTATAATCCCGGCAAAGCGGAGCGTCAAAAGCGAAAACAGCCATATCCTTTCAATAATGGCTGTTTTTGCCAGATATTTGCCTTAAATTTGCGTTTTTGCCCTTGCCTCTTCGGCAACTGTTTATTCAATAAAATTCGATAATTATCCTCGGCGGCAGTGAATCTAAATTTCAGCGATTCCCAGTATCGAAGAAAAGTTAAGAGCTAGACAACATAGATGGGATTGGTAAAAATCCAGGGCTTGCGGTTCAGGTAGGCCTCCACCCTGTAGATGCCTTTTTTGCCCAGCAGGCCTTCCACTTTGTTATCCCGCTTCTCCCAATACAATTCGCCGTTTCTGATAATTTTCAGAAAAACCTTTTTGCGCGAACGTCCCAAACAGCGGACGCGCAAAATGGTTTTTTGCTCTTTGAACTCTATCTCCTCTCCGGGGATAGCGGTTCTTTTGCCGCTGCTGACGGTAAAGGAAAAACCGTCCGGTTCTCCGGCCCTTCTGTTGACAATAAAGGCACGACCCAGGCGCAGGGCAGTCAGTACCTGTTCTTTGGCCTTTTCAAAGTCGCCGGATAAGGGCTGCGGCAAAAACAGGCAGTTATTAACCGTATGGAAGAGGTACTCATAAGGAAAGATGCGCCGCTGCAGCGGGCCGCGGCGGATATGAAAATCATGGGCATCTGTGCCGGCAATGGCCGTGATCTTCCTTTGCTTGCTTATTCTGTCAAAAAAGGCCATTGCTTCGGGGTAGGGGCCGGTGATGGGAGCCTCCTGTTTAAGATAAGCAAAATACAGTGCCATGGGTTTGTTCTTGATCGCGTCGCGCCACTGGGAACCCCAGTTCCAGACTTCAATGCCCGTAAAATCCTTGACCTGCCAGTCCTCCCAGGGGTAAGACCTGCCGTCCTCAACAACCGGCGACCCTTTGTCAAAGGGATGGGCAATAAAGCCAAGCCCTCCCTGCTCCTTCACCGCATTAATTACCTCCTGGGGATTGTCGTCATTTGCCGCCACCTCCCGGGAGATTCCAAGGGCAAAATAATGATTTTTTTCGATATTTATTTCACTGCCGCAGAGAACAAGAACATTCTCGTAAAAGCCTTCTTCAGGCAGCCCGCGCAGAGTATTGTGGTCGGTTATAATAATGTAGTCAAGGCCGCTTTTTGCCGCCAGCCGGGCAATTTCCGGAATACCGGCAGCACCGTCGGAATAAGTGCTGTGAATATGAATGTTTCCCATTACCATCTGCATTTTTTCGCCGCCTTTATTCGTTAATTAAGTCTATTATAGACATCCGGCGTTAATTCCTCAAGCCGCTGACAATTATCTTTATATAAACAGGAAAGGAAACGCCTTTGCGTTTCCCGGAAGATTTGTTTGACTATGTGGTTTTCGCTTAAAGATCGGCAGCCAGCTTTTTCGGTGTTATAAGTGTATCCTGCAGCATGTCCAGCTGTTCCAGGGCTTTGCCCGTTCCCTTGGCCACGCATTCCACAGGCTGTTCAGCCAGGCGTACATTAACCCCCGTTTCCTTGCTCAAGAGCTTGTCCAGTCCGTCCAAGAGCGCGCCGCCGCCTGTCAGGACAATGCCGTGATCAATAATATCGCCGGCCAGCTCGGGGGGTGTCTGTTCGAGAACATGCCTGACGCAGCGGATTATATCGTCCAAAGGGTCCTGGACAGCCTCCAGCACCTGGTCGGAATTAATAACAAGCGACCGCGGCAGTCCCGTTATCATATCCCGGCCCCGCGCTTCCGTCTCCAGGCGGCGGCTGCCGGGGAAAGCCGTGCCCACCTCAATCTTCAGCTCTTCGGCAGTACGCTCGCCCAGGAGTAGATTAAATTCTTTTTTTACATGACGTACTATAGCTTCGTCAAATTTCCCCCCCGCCCACACGCACGCTTTCAATAACAACGGTCTCTCCCAGGGAAATCACGGCTATATCGGTTGTCCCGCCGCCAATATCTATCACCATATAGCCTGAAGGCTGAAAAATATCAAGCCCCGCTCCGAGAGCGGCAGCCCGCGGTTCTTCGATTAAAAAAGCTTCCCGGGCACCGGAGCGCAGAATTGCTTCAATAACCGCTTTTTGTTCCACAATGGTGGTGGCGGCCGGAATGCAGACCATCACACGGGGGCGAAGCAGCCGTCTCCTGTCACTGACAAAGCTTATAAAATGACGCAGCATTATTTCAGTTACGTCGAAATCGGCAATTACTCCTTCCCGCAACGGTTTGATAGCCACAATATTTCCCGGTGTGCGTCCAATCATTTTTTGGGCTGAGCTGCCAACAGCCAGTACTCTGTGGGACTCCTGTTCTATGGCAACCACTGAAGGCTCGTTAAGTACAATTCCTTTGCTGCGCAAATAGACAAGAACCGAGGCCGTACCCAAGTCAATACCCATATCGCTGCCAAGTCTCAACGTTCTCACCTCTTTTTCGTAAGCTTGTCCGCGCAAAAAGAAACAAATATTGCAAAATTCTAATTCGCCCAAATGGCGCCATTTTCCTTTTTTAGGTTTGACTTTTCTCGATTTCCATATATTTTCTGCGGGTTGCCTCCCCTCCGCGCAGATGTCTTTCGGCTTTGTTTTTTTCAAGAATTGCCCTGACTTCACGGGCAATATAACGGTTTATATAAGGGAGCCGTTCTGTTACATCCTTATGCACAGTTGATTTTGAAACTCCGAATACTTTTGCCACCTGCCTGACTGTTGCACCGGTTTCAAGGATATAATTGCTTATCTCCAGAACCCTCTGCTCAATGTAATCCTGCATTGGGCCGCCCCCTTTGAAACTGACTTTGTAACCAATATATTGACAGCACAAAGTATTTATGACAGCAAAAGCAGATCTGGCGGGTATTTCCAGTCCCTTGGCACGCCGGCCGGCTACAGGTTAATCAGGCAAGAAAAAAACAGGAAAAGGGCGCCCCGGGGGCTTTCCTTTCTCCTGTATAAACATTTTTCCGGCTTCTTTGCCTGCCCGGACTTACGCCTAGGGGATTACCTCCAACGGGTTCAGGGCAGTCCCGTCCCGGTAAACGGCAAAATGCAGAAAAGCTCCGGTGGAGGCATCAAGTTTGGCGCTTTCGCCGACTTTGCCGATCACTTTCCCTTTCTCAACCTCCGTCCCCACTTCCAGGACGGTCTCTTCTTCCAGGTTGGCATACTGGGTCAGGTACCCTTCTGCATGACGGATTTCAAGCAGCCAGCCAAGACGGGGGTCCTTTGCGATCCTGTCCACAACTCCCGGCCAGGCAGCTTTTACGGCTGTTCCCGGGTCGGCTTTCAGGTCGACTCCCACATGGATGCGCAGCGTATTGTCAATCCTGTAGACGTCATGATGGCCGGCCAACAGTTCGCCTTCCACAGGCCAGGACATGGGTTCGGACGGCAGCGTCAGCACAGGGGTTGTTTCCTCTTCTGCTCCTGCGCCCGCGGCACTTTCGTTTTCATACTCCCCGCCCTGGGCAGGCGTCTCTACAGGTTCTTTGTCTGTTTCCGCTTCCCGGGACGCCTCTGTTGCCCGCCAGGGCAGCAAAACGGCCGGGACAGGCAAAAAGCCGCGCCACACCGCCGCCGCTAAAAGCACAACAACGAGGACAAGCAATCCGCCCAGCAGCGTTTTGCGCCTTAAACGAAATATTTTCAGTATTTTGCTTGGCGCAAAATTCTTCTTCATCTGGACATCACCTCCGGGAGGTATTATGTCCATTATTTTCCTGTCTATGCGCTTAGCGGAAGTCTGCCTTTGCCATCTCTGTCCCGCTGTAATAGTAACGGAGGATGTCCTGATAAGTCTCTCCCTTTTCAGCCATGCCGTTTGCGCCGTACTGGCACAGGCCCACTCCATGCCCATACCCCTTGGCTGTCAGAATTAATTTTTCCCCGCTAACCTGCCAGGCTACATTTGTTGACGGCAGGTTCAGGGCTTTGCGAAAAACACTGCCGCTTATTTGATTCTTCCCGCGGCCGAGCGTTCCACGGCAGAGGGCAAAAGCTGCCCTGAGGAAGCAACTGGCACGGTGCTGCAATAGGGCCGGATTGCTGCAGCAAAGTCGGCAATGCTGATTTCAAAGGCCACCTGGGGCCGGCCGCCGCCCGCGCAGAAGGTACAGGGCACGCCGCGCAGGTAGGGCAGCGCCTCCGGCCAGACATCCTCACTGTTTTCCGTATGGCCGCCGCAGCTGGAATGAAAAACGGCATCTACCGGCTCGCCGTTGTAAGTGATTATAATACCTGCCGTTTCGCTGACGGCTGTCCTGATTTTATCCAGGCAGGCAGCGGCATCAACCGCGGCCCATTTTTCCGCCAGTTGTTCTGCACTCAGCCAGGCCTGGCAATGGGTTGAATCCGTACAGACATCGGCTCCGGGATGCTTTGTGCAACCGCCGCCGCCGTATGCCCGCATGCTGTTCACAGCATAAGTGCGGGCGCAGACTGCCTGGGCTTTTAATGCTTCCATGGCAAAGGAGGCGGGCATTTCCGCGCCGACAACCCCGACCAGGTATTCTTCCAGGGACATATCAACCAATTTCTTTGTGTCGTCATGGTAAACGGAAAGACTGACTTCACCGGCAGAAATGCTTTGCGGCTCTTTGCCGTCCGGCCGCAAATCTTCTTCCGCTATCCCGGTATCCTGCGGTTTTGTACCGTAAACCAAAAGGGACGGCAGACCGATGGTTACAAGGACAACAAAGACGACTGTAAGAAGAGCCAGTCTTTTCATAAAAAAAGCCTCCTTGCGGCAGATATAAATATATATGCCGCAGAAGGCTTGTCTAGAACACCCTGCTTAAAGACGCCGTATTCTGGCACCCAGGGCAGCCAGTTTTTCCGCAAACCGAAAGTAACCCCGGTCAATATGATAAAGGGCTCCCACTTCAGTACGCCCCTCCGCAGCCAGCCCCGCCAGCACCAGAGCGGCGCCGGCCCGCAGGTCCGTTGCCCTGACCGGGGCGCCATAGAGCTTTTCCCTGCCGGTAATTATGGCGCTGTTGCCTTCTATTTTTATTTGCGCTCCCATCCGGCGCAGTTCGTCCGCATGCATAAAGCGGTTTTCAAAAACCGTTTCTGTAATCACGGAAGCACCTTTGGCAAGCGACAGCAATGCCATCATCGGTGACTGCAAATCCGTGGGAAAGCCGGGATAAGGCAGAGTTTTTACATCAACGGCACGGATGGGGCCCTCCCGGGAAATATGAATAATACCTTCATCCTTCTCAATCTCGCAGCCCACTTCTCTCAGTTTGGCAATCAGTGCCGTCAAATGGGCCGGAATAATGTTTTTCACCGTTACAGAGCCTCCTGTGATGGCTGCCGCAATCATAAAAGTACCTGCCTCTATTCTGTCCGGAATAACTGTATATTCAACACCTTTCAGGGAAGCCACCCCGTGGATGCTGACAGTATCTGTTCCCGCACCGCTGACACGCCCGCCTATTGCATTGATAAAACGGGCAAGATCCACCACTTCCGGTTCTTCCGCGGCATTTTCAATTACGGTGGTCCCTTCCGCAAGAGCTGCCGCCATCATGATGTTTTCCGTGGCGCCGACACTGGGGAAATCCAGGTACACCCGTTCGCCGCAGATTTTTGCGGCAACCGTTTCAATATACCCGTGGCCGATAATTACTTCCGCTCCCAAAGCTTTTAAGCCCTTTAAGTGCAGGTCTATGGGGCGGATGCCGATGGCGCATCCCCCCGGCAGGGAAACACCGGCCCTCCCCGTTCTAGCCAGCAAAGGCCCGAGTACCAGGAAGGAGGCTCGCATTTTGCGCACCAGATTGTAGGGAGCTTTTGTTTTCAGGACGGCAGGTGTCTCTATCTGCAGTTTTTTTTGCCGTTTATCATATTTTGTGCGGGCTCCCAAGGCGTTTAAAACTTTGCACATTGTCAGGACGTCCTCCAAGGGGGGTACTTCTTGCAGGACAACTCTTCCCTCACACAGCAGGGAAGCGGCCATAATGGGCAGGCAGGCATTTTTTGCCCCCTCTGCCCGGACTTCCCCGGAAAGTCTTACACCGCCTTCTACCGCAATTATGTCTTTCACATATGTTAAACCCCCTTTCCCTTCTGTCCGGCGCTTTGCTATTATGTTTTCCAAAAATTAATTTAATATGGGGTGTTAATTAAGGGGAAACCGGCCCAAACAAGCGTCTTGTCCCGCAATTCGTCATAGCAGACAGCAATGTTGACATTAAAGCGGGCACTGCCTGCGGTAATGTGGTTGTTCAGGCGCGGCGTGTAAGCAGTATAGCTGATTAAATCAACCTCTTCCATCCCTTCCACAATCCTGCCGTCGACAACGGACAAGGCTTCCCGGGCCAGGGCAGCCATTTCCCGGCCGGTCATTTTTCCGGCCAGTTCTCCCGCAAGATAGTAGCTTACGCTTCCTGAGGGGGCGCAAGGCTGCAGTCTGGCCGCAATTTCATCTCCGGCTGCGCCAAGTTTGCAAGGGTCAAGGTCGCGGCAGACGGCCAAAAGGTGAGTTTTTGGCGGTACGGTTTTCCCGTCGCCCGGGTTGCTTTGCACAACTATGTGAATCCGGCCGCCATAAGGAGTTTTTCCGGTTACATCAACTACCCGGTAGGTCTCTGTCGTACTTTTTTCCACCCTGCCCTTTACCTGCAGCAGACCGGCAGCAGTCAGCAGCAAATCTTCCAGTTCAGCCATTTCCCAGTAGCGGTTTTCCAGCTCGGCAAAATACTGTATTTCGCCCTCCGCAACCAGAGCGCCCGTCGCTTTTATCAGGGACTCCAGCGTTTCAACGGCCGAAAGTTCTCCCCCCGGCAGGTCACGGGCAAAAGCAAAGGCTGCGAATGCCAAGCAGACAAAAACGACAAGCAGAAGCAATACTTTCCGTTTTTTCAATCTCTTCACCCCTTCACCCTATATAATTGGCAGCTTTTTCCCGTTTTAAACACAAAAAAAAGAAAGACGCTTTGCTTTTTTTTACAATGCGTCTCTCTTGGGGATTGCCGCCTCTTCGACGGACCGGGAATAAAATAAAAACGGCTCCAGACCGTTTTTTCCGCTTTTTCTTTTTCCCGGACCGGTTTTGCAGGCGCTGCTTTTACGCCTGCCCACAGTCGGGACACAATTCTTTTTTGTGGCAAAGAGTATTTTATTATCGGTTACCAGGAATGGCTTTCAAAGGCTGTGGTTTCCGCAAGCCGCTTGCGGCTGTAGTGCAGCTTGCTGGGTGCGGCATCTTCAGCCGGATAGCCAATGGCCAAAATGTTGACGGGAACAATATATTCCGGCAAATTAAACTCCCGGCGCAAAATATCCGGGTCAAAAAAGCAGACCCACAGGGTGCCAAGCCCCTGGTTTTCCGCCTCCAGCATCATCAGGGCGGTAACAATGGAGGCGTCTATCTGACCGCTGTCCATACCGTCAAAGGGGCGTTTCCAGGATTCCCTGCTGTCATAACAGGCGATTACTGCCAGCGGCGCCCCGTAGAGGCGGGCGGCCTTGTCCAGTTTTCCCCTGCCTTCTTTCCCGCGGACGACCAGCAGCCTCTGCGGCTGGAGGTTTTTGGCGGTTGGAGCAATTCTCCCCGCTTCCAGGATGCTGCGCTCCTTTTCTTCTTCCACCGGCCGGGAAGTAAACTTGCGTACCGAATAACGCTTCTCCAAAAGAGCTGAAAATTCCATGCACTTTCACCTCATGTGTAAATTTTGGGCCTGCAATAGTGCCTCTTTTGATAATCAGAGAATACCTTTGACAATAACAACAGGAGTTCCGGCATCAGACGAGCCGCTGACCAAATCGGCCAGGCTGGCAATAATATCTTCTATGCGGCGCGGTGTTGTCCCTTCAGTGATGAGGTCGTCCCGGGCCGGGGGCTGTTTGTTGTAGGCGGCCAAAAGTTTCTCGATTTCCTCGGCCGATTTTCCTTCCGCATGGCAGAGGTCGGCAATGTACTTGTATTTAACGCCTCCGCGAAAACGGCCGGAAAAGCCCTCCGTCATCCCGAAAACGGGCATGGGGTCTGCCAGCTCATAGATGCCGGTGCTGGGGTCTTTGTAGGCACCGTCCCCGTAAACAAGCACTTCCACCCGGAAGCCTGTGGCTTTTTTAATCTCCTCCTGCAGTTTCCGGGCAAATTCCGTGGCATTGCGGGGAGCCAGCTTCAGCCTGTAGTTGGCGGACATATTGCTGCCCATAAGGCCCCACTCACTGGATTTCTCCCCTTCATTGCACAAATCCTGCAGTGTTATGCAATTGGCTCCCGCCTCTCGCAGTTCCCGGCAGGTTTTTTTGCGGTTGTGAATGTCGGCGGCAATGACGCCGTCAGGCTCATAGGCCAATATCTGCAGCGGGTTATTGCTGAAAATAATGGTGGCTTTTGCTTTCTCCCGGGTTATTATTTCATGATATAAAGCAGGGTAGTTGACTTTTGTAACAGGGTGCAGGCAGTATCTCGGCTCCAGTTCTTCGTAGCGGATCAGGCCGTTTTTTATTTCCATTGCTTCCAGGGCTGCGGGCGAAACAAGCCGGTTTCCCACTTCATCGGCGGGGTAGGAAAACTGGACAACTACCTCTCCCCGGGGAACAGCCCGGGCAATCCCCTGCAAAATCAGGGAAAAACGGTTGCGGCTGGCCATGGGAAACAGGACGCCTATGACCGCATCGTCTGCAATCTGCAGTTTTTCCTTTATTTCCCGGACCACCTCATCAACAGTTACATAATTTCCTTGAGAACGGGCAACCACTGATTCGGTGACACAAATAACATCCTGGTCGGAAAGAAGCCCGTCGAAAGCTACTTTTTCTACGGCGGCAGTAATCTCTTTCACCAGGTCCGTACCGGGCAAAATCACGCCCATTTTCAAGCCAAAAGCCAGAGGTCCAATATAATCGGGCAGTTTAAACATATAATACCCTCCTCGCTAAAAAGCACCGCACATAATTTTCGCTGCCGCCGGTTGACATTCCTGCCTGCCTTTTTGCAGCGCAAAATATCTTTTGCAGGTATAAAACCGCCGTTTAATGCGGCGGCTTGTTTTTTCAGGCTGTTTCTTCCTTGCGTACAATATCCTTTACCTTCATGAGGCGGGTCAGGGCACTGCGCTCGTTTTCATCAAGCTTCATGCGGATATACCTGATTGTTTCCTGCAGCTGCGGGATCATAATGTGTTCCAAGGCATTAACCCGCCGGCGGGTTTTATCGATTTCATCCGCCAAAAGATTCACCGTTTTTTCCAGCTCCGCCAAACGGATCAACTGGGGCAATATATTTGCCAGGGTGGCTATGGAGGTATCAAGCTCTCCGGAAGTAGTGGCAAAGCCGTAGGGGGTAACATTTCCTCCGGCTTCCTGCTTTTGCACGATTTTTATTTCCGGCGCCCTGACACTCATGATATTTGTTGTTTCCACAGCCAATTCCACGGGCGCCGGCGGATACATGAGAGCTTCTTCCATGGCTTCCCTGCTCATTACGGCACTGGCCAGCAAGAAGTTGGCAAAGGAGCTTTTAAGCTGCGCTTCCACTTCTTCGCGCACCCTTTTGTTTTCCTTTACCAGTTCCAAAAACCTGCGCATCAGCTCATCTCGCTTGTCTTTCAGCAGTTTATGGCCCCTTTCAGCCATTTTCAGCCGGCCTTTCAGCCGGTTGTATTCCATGCGGGTGGGATTAACGCGAATTTCCACCGCTATTCCTCCTTAGCCGGCAGATACTTGTCAAGATATTCATCGCGGACGCGCTTCAGTTCTGTCCGCGGCAGCAGGGCAAGCAGTTCCCAGCCGATCTCCAGGGTCGTAATAATGGAACGGTCTTCGTTTTCCCCCTGGTTGACATAGCGGCTCTCAAAGACGTCGGCAAAATCAGCAAAGAGCCTGTCGGTATCGGACAGCGCCGCTTCCCCGAGGATTGCCGCCAGTTCCTTGGCCTCCTTGCCGCGGGCATAGGCGGCATATAACTGGTTAAGCAGGTCCGCATGGTCCTCCCGTGTCTTATCTTTGCCGATTCCTTTGTCTTTTAATCGTGAGAGCGACGGCAGCACGTCCACCGGGGGATAAATGCCCTTGCGGTGCAGTGAACGGTCCAGCATAATCTGCCCTTCAGTGATGTAGCCTGTCAGGTCGGGGATTGGATGGGTTTTGTCGTCTTCCGGCATGGTCAGGATGGGAATCTGGGTGATGGAACCTTCCTGTCCCCTGATTCTTCCGGCCCTTTCATAGATGGTTGCCAGGTCGGTATACAGATAGCCGGGATAGCCCCGCCTTCCGGGCACTTCCTTGCGGGCGGCGGATATTTCCCGCAGAGCTTCGGCATAGTTTGTCATATCGGTGAGGATAACCAGAACATGCATCTCCTTTTCGTAAGCCAGGTATTCCGCAGCCGTCAGCGCCATCCGCGGGGTGGCGATCCTTTCAATGGCCGGGTCATCGGCCAGATTGACAAACATAACCGTCCTCTCGATGGCTCCGGTTTTGCGGAAGTCATTAATGAAAAAATCGGCTTCCTCAAAGGTAATGCCCATGGCGGCAAAAACAATGGCAAATTTACTGCCTGTTCCAAGCACCTTGGCCTGGCGGGCAATCTGGGCTGCCAGGCGGTTGTGGGGCAAGCCTGAAGCCGAAAAGATAGGCAGCTTCTGCCCTCTGACAAGGGTATTCAGACCGTCAATGGTTGATATTCCCGTCTGGATGAATTCGGAGGGATAGTCGCGGGCATAGGGGTTGATGGGCAGGCCGTTGATATCCAGGCGTTTTTCCGGTATTATTTTCGGCCCGTTGTCCCGCGGCTGCCCCAGGCCGTCAAAGACACGTCCCAGTATGTCCATGGAAACGGGCAGTTCTATCCCCCGGCCGAGAAAGCGCACTTTGGACTGGTGAATATTCAGGCCGCTTGTACCTTCAAATATCTGTACCAGCGCTTTGTCCCGGTTAACTTCCAGCACGCGGCCGCGGCGGACAGAACCGTCCGGCAGTTCAATTTCAGCCAATTCATAATATGTGACGCCTTCCACATTTTCAACAAGCATCAGCGGACCGACGATTTCCGATACACTGCGGTATTCTTTCAGCATGGCGGGCTCTCCTTTCTTACGCGTACTGCGCCCCGGAGTCTTCACCGGTGAGGCCGGTAATTTCTTCCCTGATGGCAGTTTCTATTTTATCCATACTGGCCAAGTCGTCTTCGGCAATATAACGGGCGCGGGCGATTTGCTCGCGTACCTCCAGATTCAAAATATCCTGCAGTCTTGCGCCGCGCTTGAGCGCGCGCTGCGCCTCGTGGTGAAAAAGCATAATGAGATTTATCATCCGGGATTGTTTCTCCAGGGAAGCGTAGGTGTCTACTTCGTGGAAGGAGTTCTGGTGGAGAAAATCTTCCCGGATGGAACGGGCAGTTTCCAGTGTCAGGCGCTCATTGTCTGACAGGGCATCCATGCCGACCAGGCGAACAATTTCCTCCAGTTCGGCCTCTTCCTGCAGTATCCGCATGGCTTCCGCACGCAGTTCGACCCAGGCACTGCCAATTTTCTCCCGGTAGTAGTCGGTAAAGTCGTCTATATAAAGCGAGTAGGATTGCAGCCAGTTAATAGCGGGAAAATGGCGGCGGTAGGCAAGGGAAGCATCAAGCCCCCAGAAAACCTTGACTATTCGCAGCGTATTCTGCGAAACAGGCTCTGAAGTATCGCCACCGGGCGGGGAAACTGCGCCCACTGCCGTCAGCGCACCCCTGCGGCCATCCCCTCCAAGGCAGATTACTTTGCCTGCCCGCTCATAAAATTCCGCCAAACGGGAACCAAGATAGGCCGGGTAGCCTTCTTCACCGGGCATTTCCTCCAGGCGGCCGGATATTTCCCTCAGGGCTTCCGCCCAGCGGGATGTGGAATCGGCCATTAAAGCTACGCTATAGCCCATGTCGCGGAAATATTCAGCTATGGTGATGCCGGTATAGATGGAAGCTTCCCGGGCTGCCACGGGCATATCGGAGGTGTTGGCAATCAGCACGGTGCGCTTCATGAGCGGTTCTCCGCTTTTGGGGTCCTTTAGTTGAGGGAATTCGTTTAAGACGTCTGTCATTTCGTTGCCCCGCTCGCCGCAGCCGACATAGACAACTATTTCGGCATCAGCCCATTTGGCCAGCTGGTGCTGGGTGACAGTTTTGCCGGAACCGAAAGGACCGGGGATACTGGCCGTACCCCCCTTGGCAACGGGGAAAAACATATCTATGACCCTCTGCCCGGTAATCAGCGGCTCGTCCGGTGAAAGCTTTTCTTTATAGGGACGGGGAGTGCGGACCGGCCATTTTTGCATCATCTGCACTTCCGTGACCCGGCCGTCTTTTTCGATTTTGGCAATGGTGTCTTCAACCGTTGCTTCTCCCTCGTGCAAAAAGACGAGCTTTCCGCTGATGCCCGGAGGAACCATGATTTTATGCACTACAATTGTTGTTTCCTGAACTGTGCCCAGGATATCCCCCGGGCCCACTTCGGAACCAAGCTCGGCTACCGGCTGGAAATACCATTTTTTTGTGCGGTTCAAGGCGTAGGCATCCACCCCGCGGGCGATGCGGTCGCCTGTGCGTCTGTATATTTCATCCAGCGGCCTTTGAATTCCGTCATATATGGACTCAATGAGGCCGGGTCCCAGTTCTACGCTCAAGGGCATTCCCGTCATATAAACAGGTTCACCGGGGCCCAGGCCGCCTGTTTCTTCGTATACCTGAATGGAAGCATTGTCGCCCCTGACTTCAATCACTTCGCCTATCAGGCGCTGTTCGCTGACCCGGACAACATCATACATTTTTGCTTCAGACATGTTTTCGGCCACCACCAGGGGGCCGGATACTTTGACAACCCTGCCCACATTTGCCGTGTTGGTCAACGCTAACTACCCTCTTTCCCAAATAAGATATCAACGCCAATGGCTTTTTCTGCATTTTCCTTTATTTGCCGCATGCCCAAACCCAGTGTCCCTTTATTATTGGGGATCAATACCACTGAAGGCAAGAGTTTTTGCTGCAGTTTGGAGATTTCCTCCCGGATTTGCCCGGCAATGGCTTCAGTTATGCAAACGACCGCCACATTTTCACGCTCAATTTCGCGCAGGGCAGAAATAGCTTCCTTGCTATTGGTTACCGGGTAGGTAATAACACCAAGGGCTTTAAAGCCAAGTATGGAGTCCTTGTCTCCGATAACAGCCACTTTATACATAAACATCACGTAGCCTTTCCCTGATCTCTTCCGTTGGCAGCCGGTTAATTTTTCCCACCATGATAATGCGGACTAGTTTTATTTCATTTTCCTTTGCCAGCAGGTAGGCAATCACCGGCTCAGGCCCCAAAACCACATATTTTGCCTGTTTTAAATGCTGCAGCAAAAAATTGTCAGCAAGCTTCTCATAACGGGTCAGGGTGCCTGTTTCCCGGTAATGTTTTACTCCTTCCTGCACGATTCGGGCATAACGGCTTTTCGCCAGGTGCTCCGTTAAGGCAGCAAGCGGTTCACTGCTGTCCGAGAGTACTGTCAAATCCAGCTCTCCCGCCGGCAGCAGGGCTTCCGCCAGGAAGTCTGCAGATTGTTTAAGCCTCATTATCCGGATAAAAGTCTTGATATTTATAAGATCGGCCAAAAAGGTGAAATATTCCCTGAGAAAGCGGGAGCGGTATCTTTTTGCCAAGGCGGCATAATCCTCATACAAAGCAACATCCAGCCGGATGTCAACAAGCTGAGGATGAAAGTCCGCCAGGCAACTTTCCGCGGCCCGGCGCATTCTTGGCGGCAGGCTTTGAAAATCCCCGCTTTTAACGGCAAGAAGCAGTTCGTCCAGCGGAATATTTCCCACGTCCGGAACAAGCAGTTCGTAATGCTTTTCTCCAAGCTTTTGGGCTTTCAGCAATACTTTTAAATTATGGTAATCAAACTGGCGGGCGAACATATCAACAAGCCCCGTCTCAGGCAGCATTGAACGCAAAAGCTTATAAATACGGCTGCGCTCGGCTGCAAGCACCTGTTCAAACTGATTGACGTTTTCCAGGTTGGCCAGGTGCGGCGCATATTCGCTTTCACTTAAAATCTTCAGGGCTTCTGCGGCGGTTTTTGCTTCTACCATGCGGTCAATTTTGCCCGCATCCAGCAGTCTTGTCTCCAAAACCCGGATACGCCCTAAGGCATAGGCATATTTTGTGTCCAGCACTTCCGCTTTGCCTCCCTTCAGCCGGAAGTCCAAAGGATAGGTTGTTTATCACGTGCCAAAGAGCATCTCCGCCACGACAGGTTCCAACCGGTCACGCTGCATGCGCAGCAGGGCAGCAAAGGAACAGTTGGTTTCCACGTTGCCGGACCGCAGGATAAAACCGCCTGAGAGTTCACGGGTCTCGGCACTCAGGGTCAGTTCTCCCTTTTTGCCCCGGGCCTTAAGTTCCTTATTAACCCGCGCAAGCAGTGTTTTCTGAAAACGGCCGCGGTCCGCTTCCGCTGCAATGACTTCTTCATCTCCGGTTTCCGTTGCGGCAAGGAGCATGTTGTATAATAAATCTTCATATTCCCGCTCTTTAAGGTTGTTCAAGCGGCTGATGGCCTGATTGAATGTTTCTTCTATCATTTCTTCTTTGGCGGCTAACAAAGCTTTTCTGGCATCCAGTTCGGCAATTGTCAGGTTGCGCTGCCGGCGGTCTTCCGCCTGCTGCTTTGCTGCTTGCAGCATTTTCTGTTTTTGCGCATCCGCTTCCTGTCGCGCTTCCGACAGGATATTCTCAGCCCTCTGGCGGGCATTTGCCAAAATTGCTTCCGCCTCCCGTTTTGCTTCTGCTATTATTTTTTCTCTTAATCTATCGGCTCCTGACATCAAGGCAGGCCTCCTTAAACATTAATGCTAAGCAAAATCAAAACGGACATTAAAAGGGCCAAAATAGCGTATGTTTCCACCATAGCCGTCATAATAATGGCCTTACCCGATTCTTCCGCCCGTTTTGCCACCAGATAAACACCGCTGATGGCAGTTTTACTCTGGCAGAGGGCGGATACCAAGCCGCCAAACGCTATTGGCAAAGCGGCAAAAAAGTATCCCCATCCCTGCGCTGCAGTAAGAGCGGCAGGCGAACCACCCAAAAGGCCTGTGCGCAACAGGATTAAAAAGCCGACCAGCAGGCCGTAGATGCCCTGTGTTCCAGGCAATGCCTGCAAAATAAGCAGTGATCCGAACTTATCGGGATCTTCGGTTAACACACCGGATGCTGCCTGCCCCACAGAACTTACGGCAACAGCTGAACCGATGCCGGCCAGCAAAACAGCAAGTGCGGCTCCAATAATCGCCAGGACAATACCCAGACCAAATTCCATCTTTTTGTTTCCTCCTTTTTGCCAGGTTGCCGTTAATACAACCCTTGCATGTCATTTAATTTTATTTGATATCCCGCAAAAAGTTAAGTTATTGTTGCTTTTTTCCGTTTTCCGGCACAATTTCAAGGTAGCGCGTTTTAAAGCCGAAAGGCCGGAAATATCTGCCGCCGTCTTCATAAAAGCGGTTGTAAAACTCGATATACTGCAGACGGCTGGTATGGATGAAAGAGCCCAGAGCATTGATGGCCAGGTTAAGAAGATGGCCGCCAATTAAAAGCAAAACCATGAAAGGATAGCCGATCGGGCTGCCCGATAAGAGTTCGGCCATGGTGTTTACCGTCAGGGCAACGACACCGGTGGCCAGCCCTAAGGCCAGCAGGCGGGAATAAGACAAAAGGTCGCTCAGGTATCCTGAGATATCGTATAAGGATGCTATGCCGGAAAATATTTTTTTAATTATTCCCTGCTGGGTCCTGCCCTGGGTAAGAACCAGGCCGGCGGCGCCGATTATGGCCAGGTATTTGCCATACATTGCAGCGGCAGGCAGTGCCAAAAGCAAGAGCCCGGCAATAAAAACATACCATAAAACAACATCGGCAAAGGCATCAAAATATTTGCCGCTGCGGACAAGGTGAATAAATTTGACCGCAAGACCCCAGAAAATATGGATAAGCCCGAGAGCCAGCGAGATAATGAGGAATCTTATGGGGTCTGCCAGGGCGTCAAAGGCCAGAGGCGCGCCCAGGATTTGATAGCCGAACCAGCCGCCCACCAGCCAGCCGGCAACGACGGTGGCGAGACCGCCGAAAAAGAGTATTTTGAAAAGGTTCCGCATGGACTCTCCTTTTACTTTGGCAAGTCCCAGTGCCGCAAGCACCATCAGCAACAGGCCGTAGCCGGCATCCGTCAGGCAGAGGCCGAAAAAGACAATAAAGAAGGGAGTTAAGGCGGCAGTGGGATCTATTCCTTCCGGGTGCGGCGCCCCGTACAATTTTGTTACAAATTCAAAGGGAGCGAAAAAGGACTTGTTTTCCAATTGCACCGGATAATTTTCCCCGGGCAGGGGTTCGCGAATCACTATTTCAATGGAGTCGCTTGCGTCTGCCAGCTTTTTCTTCAGCTTTTCGGCATCAGCCTGCCTGACCCAGCCTTCGAGGATAAAGGTATAGGCCGTGCGGCCCAGATTTTCCACAACTTCTTTTCTGTCCTTTTCCGTTGCCAGGTAATCGTAGTAAAACTGCAATTCTTTACGGTACTGCACCAGCTCTTCTATTTCGGCAAGCAGTTCCTCCTGCTTCTTTTCCGCCCGGGCCAGCTCTTTGTCCAGCCGTGACAGGTTTTCTTTGGGCGTGCCGGTAAGCCGGGAAAAATCCTGCCTTGCAAAGCCGGCTTTCCGGAGCACATTCTGCACGGATTCAGCTTCACCATGATGGTAAACGATAACAATATAATCTTCGCCGCGCTCCGTGTTTGCCACCTCAAGATGGCAGGGAACATCATTTTCCAAGTGCTCATTTTTTATTTCTTCCACTGCACCGGCAGGGACAGTCCCCGCTTCTACCAGCACCGTTTTCGTGGAACGTAAAAGTTCCAGCGGCACGGAAAGCTGTTCCCAGGGAAGAAGCTGCTGCTTTTGGTTCTGCAACCGGGTTTTTTCGTTGCGCAGCGCGAGCAGTTCCTCATCTATTCTTTTAAGGGCGGCATTGACATTCCTGCTGATTTCCACCCATTTGGGAACGCTTTTCTTAACTTCGGCCACACTCAGGGCTTCTTTTTCCATTAACAGGTCGTCAAGCAGGCCCTTTTTCTGCGGGTGATAACTGTTCAGAAAATCCAGGTTAAATTTTACTTCCGCCAGGAGACTGTCCAGTTTTTGCACTGCTTCCGTCTCCCGGTCCTTCTCCACTAAGGCCGCCCGCTCTTGATTTTCCCCGTCTTCCTGTGACAGGTCGTTTATTTCAAGCAGGCCGGCCTGTTGCAGGACGGATAAAATCCGGTCCTTGTCGCTCTGGTGGCCCAAAATATATACTTTGTTCATTCTAGCTATGCCCATGGATGTTCACAATCCTCTCCATGACCAGTTTAACGGCCTCTTCCTGTTTACTGCGGGCTGCATTGACAAGAGTCTCCACTTCTTCAGCCGTTCGCTGCTTTACCGGAGCAACCAGGTGTTCACTTTCCTTTTCCGCCGCAGCCAGGATTTCGCGCGCGGCAGCTTCCGCTTCCTGCAGGCTTTTTTGCTTGATTTCAACTGCTTGCAGTTCGGCATTGCGGATTATTTCCTTTGCTTTATCCCTTGCCTTTTCCTTTATCTCTTCCGCCTCATCTTCCGCTGACTGAATCCTTTTTATTTCTTCCTGCAACAAACGTTTTCACCTCCCCTTTTGCTCAACATGGCTGTGACAGCTTTTGCTACGGCCGGTTGTGCCTGAGCAGCAGCCTGTACACATAGTTAAAAGCGGTCAGCAGGCCAAGCAAAATACCGGCAATTAAAAACAACGGTTTTGCAAGAAAACGTTTATCCAAATATAAGCCTAAAAAAATACCGGCAAGCAGCGGCAGGGCAATCCCCAGCGCCGTATCTACCGCTAACAGAAAGGCATGAAATCCCTTTTTCTTTGACATAGAACCACCTGCTTGCCCGGTGTCACTCTTAATTCACGCACTGTACATGTATATGCATTTGTCGAAATATGTAGCCCTGTAAATTGATTATTTCTAGTTGGAAAGGTTAAATTCCTTCTTTTTTATTTCTTAAAGCGGAAGGCAAGCACCGCTCCGCAAATCAGGGTAAGATAATAGGTAAAAAAGCGCCAGGCAACAATAAAAACTCCCAGAACGCTGGCAGGAACAAAGGAAGAAAATAAGGTGGCCAGACCAAATTCAACTGCACCGCTACCGCCGGGAACAGGTATGTAGGGCAGCACCAGTATTATCAGGATCTGCCACATTACAGCGGTGCCAAAGGGAGCCTGGACGCCGAACCCGGCAAGTAGAACGGGAGCAACGCTGTAATAAAGCCCCCAATAAAGGACCGTCAAAAAAAAGGGCAATAAAACAAGCGGCAGCCGGCGGCGGTTGATATGGGCTACTGTTTCCCGGAAGCGGCCCGCCTCCGCGCAAAAGCCGTCAAACCACTTTTTAACTTTGGGTTTGCGGTAGCAGAGCTTCTGCAGGCAGGGCAGGCCAAACAGCCTGTTTAAAGCGACAACAACGTGGCCTGCGCAGCAGATAAGCAAAAGGTAAAGCAAAAGAGAAACTCCCGCCAGCCAAAAGACACCGCGAAAAAGCCGGAAATAAGGCATGCCGGCAGTGACAAAGCGGCCGCCCATAAAAAGCAGAAAAGCAGCGGACAGCACGGAAGTGCACTTGGTTAAAAAGGCGCGGACAAGAGCAACTGCCGCCGCTTTGCCTGCGGAAATTCCCCGGCGGGTCAGACCGTAAACCAGGGCGGGCATCTCGCCGACTGCCAGGGGTGTGACGCCGCTAAAGAAAAAGCTGACCAGAAAAACATTCACCGCCTGCCGCCAGGGCAAGGGCTGCCGGCAATCCAGCATCCAGGCAAGGACTTTTATGCGCAGCCCTTCCACAAGCCACAGCAGGACAACCATGAAAAAGGCGGCGGCAAGATACCCCGGGTGCAGCTGCAGCATGCTGCTTATAGTATGCTCATCTACGGTAAAAATCAGGACAACCACAAGGGCTGCCAGGCTCAGCCCCAGGGAAATAAAAAACCCGCGCTTGCCGGTCGTCAGCCGCTCTGACATTTTTTCACCTCAAAGATGCCGGCTGCAAAGCTGTCATGACTGCGGCGGGGGTTTTTTCGGCAGGTAGCGCACCGCCACACCTGCCTCCCGGAAAATGGCGGCAGCCAGTTCATCGGGATAGCTGTCGGATATGATTACTTCTTTCATGCCGGCATTGATTATCATTTTGGCGCACACCACACAGGGGTGGGTGGTGCAGTACAGGGTTGCTTCCGCTATGGAAACACCGTACAGGGCGGCCTGCAAAATTGCATTCTGTTCCGCATGCAGCCCGCGGCACAGCTCGTGGCGCTGCCCCGAGGGAACATTCTGCTGTTCGCGCACACAGCCCACCTCCTCACAGTGAGCCAGCCCGCTCGGAGCTCCGTTGTAACCGGTGGCAAGTATCCTTTTGTCTTTAACTATTGCCGCCCCGACAGCCCGGCGCAGGCAGGTGGAACGGCTGGCCACCAGGTGCGCAATTTCCAGAAAATATTCGTCCCAGGACGGACGCATGGTTTTCCCCTCCCTCAGAATGTCCCGTAAAGCCTGTCCCCCGCGTCGCCAAGGCCGGGCAGGATATACCCTTTATCGTTTAAGCGCTCGTCCAAGGCGGCAATATAAAGGCTGACATCCCCGTGTTCTTTTTGCAATCTTTCCACTCCTTCCGGAGCGGCAATGATGGCAAAGACGGTTATATCAGAAGCCCCGTGCTCCTTCAGTATGCCGATGGTCTCGCAGACTGAACCGCCTGTGGCAAGCATGGGGTCAAGCACCCAAACGGGACGGTCTTCCATGGGCGGCAGCTTAACTAGGTAGCGGACAGGCTGCAACGTTTCGTGATCCCGGACCAGACCGATATGCCCGACCGGTGAAGCAGGAAACAGTTTAATCAACGGTTCTGCCATGGCCAGGCCGGCGCGCAGTATGGGCACCAGCACCGGCGGCGGGCCGGCAAGAACTTCACATTCCACAGGCGCAAGGGGAGTGCGAACAGTGACCTTTTTACAAGGAAGGTTTTTTGTGGCCTCGTAAAGCATTAAAACCGTTATTTCCTCCACCAGCTGCCGGAACGACGCCACCGTGGTGGTTTCATCCCGCAGCCGGGCCAACTTGTCATTAATTAAGGGATGGTTATAAATAAAAGTTTTCATTTTCATCATACACCGGGAAGGCGCGGCAAAGCTGAAATGCCCTCTGCTTTGCACGTTCCTTAACCTTCTCGTCTCCTGTATTATGTAATACTTCAGAAATAATCTCCGCAATTTCTTCCATTTCCCGCTCTTTCATCCCCCGCGTGGTAACGGCGGGGGTGCCGATGCGGATACCGCTTGTGACAAAGTGATTTTCCGTTTCAAAGGGCACCGTATTCTTGTTGACTGTTATTCCCACCTCCCCGAGAATCTTCTCGGCCAGCTTGCCCGTTAGTCCCTTGCTGCGCAAATCAACCAGCAGTAGATGATTGTCCGTGCCGCCGGAAACCAAATTAAAACCATGTTCCAGAAGCTTTGCCGCCAGAACCTTGGCATTCGCCACCACCTGGGCGGCGTAAGCGGTAAAGGAAGGCTCCAGCGCTTCCTTTAGGCTGACGGCCTTGGCGGCAATAATGTGCATCAGCGGGCCTCCCTGCAGTCCCGGAAAAACGGCTTTATCCACGGCAGCAGCATATTCCTTGCGGCAGAGGATCATTCCGCCGCGGGGACCGCGCAGGGTCTTGTGAGTTGTAGTTGTGACAAATTCAGCCACCGGGACGGGGGTGGGATGCAGGCCTGCCGCTACCAGCCCGGCAATATGGGCCATATCTACCATCAGGTAGGCTCCAACCTGGTCGGCAATTTGCCGAAAGGCGGCAAAATCAATGATGCGCGGGTAGGCGCTGGCACCGGCTATAATCAGGCGCGTCTTGTATTTTTTCGCCAGGTCTTCCACTTCATTGTAATCCAGATAACCTGTACGGCGGTCCACTCCATATGAGACAGCCTGATAATATTTACCGGAAATGCTGATGGGCGCGCCATGGGTTAGGTGGCCGCCGTGGGCAAGATTCATGCCTAAAATGGTATCTCCCGGTTTTAAGACCGCAAGATAGACAGCAAGATTGGCGCTGGCGCCGGAATGGGGCTGCACATTGACATGCTCAGCGGCAAAAAGTTTTTTAGCCCGCTGCTGTGCCAGGGCTTCCGCCTTGTCAACAAATTCACATCCCCCATAATAACGCCGGCCGGGATATCCTTCGGCATATTTGTTGGTCAATATTGAACCCTGGGCCTCGAGAACAGCCCGGCTGACATAGTTTTCCGAGGCGATCAGTTCCAGGTGGTCCTGCTGCCGCTTTATTTCTTCGTCAATGGCCTTTGCAATTTCAGGATCAAAGGATTTTAAGATAGACAAGAGCTGTTCCTCCTCACCGGCCGGACTCTTTGCGTCCGCAGTATTTCTCTTCTATTTCCGTGATTTTTGCCAGGCGCCTGTCGTGGCGCCCTCCGCTGTATTTGGCCTGCAAAAATTCCTGTACGATATCGCAGGCCAGCCCAAAACCAATAACTCGCTGGCCCAGTGTCAGTATATTGGCATTGTTGTGTTTCCTGCTCATGCGGGCAGAAAAGGTATCATGGCAGTTTGCCGCCCGGATGCCGGGAACTTTATTGGCAACTATGCCGACTCCGATGCCGGTGCCGCAGCAGATTATCCCAAGATCACAGTCTCCTGTTGCCACTGCTTCCGCGGCGGAGAGGGCAAAATCGGGATAGTCCACCGATTCTTCCGAGCCCGTCCCGAAATCCTCGCAGCGGTAGCCGTTTTCCAGCAGGTATTCCTTTATCTTCTCCTTGAGCAAAAAACCGCCGTGGTCACTGGCCAGCGCTATTTTCATTTATTTTCCTCCCTGCATTCCTTTTCTGGTCCGAAGTTTTATTATCCTGCTTCCGGCCGGTATAAGCAGGCAACTTTTTTGTCGCTTTCCCAAGCAGCCGCTGCAAATGCTCCGCCGTCTCAAGATAAAGGGCCGTACTGCCGCCGATAGGATCGGCAACATCACCTTCCGAACCGGCAAATTCGGCCAAAGTGAAAACCTTGCCGGAAGCTTCCGGCGCCGCCTGCAGGATCGCTTGCTTGTGTGCTCCCGTCATTGTCAGGATCAGGTCTGCTTCACGAACCAGCTTATCCGTCAGCGGCTTGCTCTGGTGAAGCGAAAGGTCAAGTCCCAGGGCATCTGCGGCAGCAATGGCCTGCCCGCTGGCCGACATGCCGTAGAGGGCGGCAGTCCCTGCCGAATCCGCCCGCCAGTTGTCCTGCCCTTCTTCCCGCAGGATTTTTTCCGCCAGGACTTTTGCCAGCGGGCTGCGGCAGGTGTTGCCGGTACAGACAAAAAGCAGCAGATTTCTTTTTGTCAAATATATCACTCCACTTGCACAATATTTTCCCCGGCCGTCTTTTGCAGACGGTTTAGCAAGGCAAGCCCCGCACCCTTTGGAGAACAGCCTTCGGCAAGAATCACATCGACCCGGCGGGCGTCAAATTCCCGGAGAGCCGCGTAAAGCCGGGCGGCTATTGCTGCAGGGTCGTCCCTGCTTCCGGGAACTATCAACTCCACATTCCGGTAGCCGGAAAAGGCCTTGGCGCTTTCCAGGGTCACAAGCAGTCCCGCTTTTTTGCCCCGGGAAAGCCATGTTTCCAGTTCTTCCTGCATTTTAACCGTGACTTTGCCCGGCTCTCCCAAAAAAAGATACAAAGGAGCGCGCGGCGCATAGTGCCTGTATTTCAGGCCCGGTGAGGGCGGGTTTTTGTCTGCCGAAAGTTCCGCAATTTCACATTTCCGCTGCAGCAGCCCGGCAATCTCTTGCGGTGTGATGCTGCCGGGGCGTAGGATACGGAGACGCCCGCCGCGGATATCAAGGACTGTGGATTCCACGCCAATATCGCAGGGTCCGCCGTCCAGTACGGCGCTGATGCGGCCTGCCAGATCGGCCAGGACATGTTCCGCCGTTGTCGGACTGGGCCGCCCTGAAATGTTGGCACTGGGAGCAGCCACCGGCAGCTCCGCCGCCCGCAGCAAGGCCAGGGCGACTGGATGGTCCGGTACTCGCACGGCTACACTGTCCAGCCCCCCCGTAACAACTCCGGGCACCCAGGGCTGTTTTTCCAAAACCAGCGTCAAGGGGCCCGGCCAGAAACGGCGCGCCAGCGTCCATGCTTCGGCAGGAATATTCCGGGCAAGCCCGGGCAGCTCTGAAATATCGCTCAAATGAACAATCAATGGATTGTCCACAGGCCGCCCTTTGACCTCAAAAATCCGGCTTACGGCCCGCTCGTCACGGACGGAGGCGCCCAGCCCGTAAACCGTTTCCGTGGGAAAGGCAACCAGTTTCCCCTGGCGCAGCAGTTCTGCCGCAGCAGCTGCCTTTTCCTCCAGTACTACCGGGTCCCGGGCGTTGAAAACCAGAGTTCCGTCAACAATTATAGCCAAGCCAAACACTGCTTTCAATTATAGTATAGTAATTTGTTAAGGGAATAAAAAATATTGTTTCGACGTTTTTCTGTAAATTCCTGCACTGCCTGTCTTACCCTGCAGGGTGACTGCCAAAAAAGAAAAAGAGAGTTTAAAACTCTCCCAGCACCGCCTGGGCAAAGTTGGTGGCGTGGTCGGCAATACGCTCCAGGTTGCTGATTATGTCCAGGAAAATGACTCCGCTCGGTGGAAAGCAGATTTTTTCATTAATACGGATAATATGTGATTTGCGCAAGTTTCTTTCCATATCATCGATCATATCGTCCTGGTCCACTACCTGCCCGGCCAGCAAACTGTCGTTGTTTTCAAAGGCTTTAATGGCCTTGGCAATCATTTCATCCACATTTTTGTACATTTCCTGCAGTTCCTGCAAGGCCTGCTCGGAGAAAGGCAGCCTTCCCTCAGCCTTTGATTCCGCCAAATTAAGCACGTTTTCCGCATGGTCGCCAATTCTTTCCAGGTCATTGACGGCATACATCAGGGCCGAAACTTCCTTTGACTGCCTCTTGGTCAGGGAATGCTGGGAAAGTTCGGCCAAATAGGTGGTTATTTCCTTTTCCAGGCTGTCTACCAGCTCTTCCGTCTGCCGGACATGCGGCACCGGTTTCGTGTCATCATTGAGAAAGACATGCATGGCATCGGCAAGCATTTCCCGGCCGAGATTGGCCATACGCAGGCATTCCTGCCGGGCACCGCCGAGGGCAATGTCGGGAGTAAGCAAAATACGCCTGTCCAGAAATTTCGGCGCCCTGCCTTCCATAGAAACATCTTCTCCCGGGACCAGGCGGGTTATCAGGGAGACAAAGGGATTGATTAGCGGCAAAAAAATCAGGGTATTGCCAATATTAAAGATTGTGTGGGCGTTGGCAGCCTGCCGCGCAACGGTATCCCCCGTTGCGGCAACCAGGGCAACAAAGGGCTTAAACAAAATCAGGGCAATTACTGCGCCAAAGACATTAAACAGCATATGGGCTACAGCCGTCCGGCGGGCGGACAAGGAAGTCCCGATACTGGCCAGCATGGTGGTAACGCAGGTACCGATGTTGGAGCCCAAAATTATTGCCATGGCCGACTCCAGGGAAATAATTTCCTGCATCGACATGGCAATCACCAGGCCTGTGGTCGCGCTGCTGGACTGAATCACCGCAGTAAAGAACAGGCCCAAAAACACCCCGAAAAGTGGCGTCCTGTCGAAACCAACCATTAGTTCCTTGAACAGAGCCGTCTCCTGCAAGGGCGCCATGGCCTCGGACATGACGGTCATCCCAAGAAACAAAATGCCAAAGCCAAGAACAGCCTGTCCCACATATTTATAAGTGCGCCGCTGCCCGAAAAAATTTAAGAGCGCCCCAATACCGACAGCGGGGTATATGAGGCCGCTTATTTTAAAGGAAACCAGCTGAGCTGTAACGGTTGTACCGATATTTGCTCCAAAGATGGTGCCTACAGCCTGATGCAGCGTCATCAGGCCCGCGTTGACAAAACCAACCAGCATGACCGTTGTTGTGCTGCTGCTTTGCACAAGTGTTGTCGTAACAAGTCCGGTAAAAACTGCGACAACCGGCTTTATCGTCAGAACCTCCAGTATTTTCCGCAGCCGGTCCCCCGCTGCTTTCTGCAGGCCGGAAGCCATAAACTGCATGCCGAAAAGAAACAGCCCCAGACCCCCGAGTAGCTGAATTAGCATCTTCCCTATCATGTTTCCTCCTCCAGGTGACGGCTACTTTTTATGCCGAATTTGCTATGTTGTTGTCTGAAGGCAGCAACAGTATTACGCTTTTATTATAGCGAAACGACTGTTCTTTTTCAATGAAAAGGAAAATCACCTGCCAAGCAGCCGCCGCAGCCATTCAAGCAGCCGTGATTTGAAAGGAAGCGGGAAAAATTTACGCTCTGCATGTTCTGCGCATTCTGCAGTGACTGCTTCCTCGCCGGTCTGTTCTTCCCCAGGCGCAATAAAACATAAGGGAGGAAAGAGGACGCACCACCAGTTTTTACCCCGGCCTTCGCCAAGAAAAATCTGCAAAGCCTCGTATCGCCCGGCGCGGTAAATTTTGTTGCCGTACATACGGGTAGGGAACTTGGCGCTGCCGAGAATTACCCTTGCCCGGTAGCTGCATCCCGCCTCGGCCAGGGCAGCCTCTGCGGCAGCCTGAATTTCCGGCAGCAGCTTTGCCGTCTTTTGTACGGCCGCCTTTTGACATTCCGCCTCCAGGAGGTGTTTTTCCAGCGCGGCCAGTACCCGGTTGCGGACCAGGTACTTTACCGCCTGGTCGCCTGCCGAGTCGCTGTTGGCCCTGATGTGCAGGCGCAGCAAGAGACTTTTATCCTCCCGTCCCGCGCCGGGTAAAAAAACAAGCTGCAAAATCAAAAACAAAAGCAATATTCTCTTAAGCACCGGCATGGCCGACACCTCCGTCTCCGGACAGGTGATGGCGGATGCGGCGCAGGGCGGCTTTTTCAATACGGGAAACCTGGGCCTGGGAAATCCCGATTTCCAGGGCAATTTCCGTTTGGGTATGGCCCTCAAAAAAACGGGATTCCAGAATACGGCGCTCCCTTTCGCTGAGTGTCTGGAGTGCTTCCCGCAAAGAGATATCGTCCACCCAGGATTCGCTGTTGTTTTTTTGGTCGCTAACCAAATCCATGATGTAAACCGGGTCCGTGGTGTTGGAGAAAACAGGATCATAGAGCGACACCGGGTCGCTGCTGGCCTGGTAGGCAAAGACCACTTCTTCCGGTGTTGTCTGCAGTTCGGCTGCAATCTCCTTGACAGTCGGTTCCCGCAGCAGCCGGCGCGTCAGGTCTTCCCGCACCTGCTGGGCTTTCTGGACCAGCATTTTCAGGGAGCGGCTCACCCGTACCGTGCTGTTGTCCCGCAGGTGACGCTTGATTTCCCCGATAATCATTGGTACCGCATAGGTAGAAAAATGGACATTATGCGCGAGGGAAAAATTGTCCACTGCTTTCATCAGGCCGATACAGCCGACCTGAAACAAATCATCCAGATTTTCGCCGCGGTTTTTGAAGCGCTGCAAAACACTTAAAACAAGTCGCAAATTACCGTTAATCAGCTCCTGACGGGCTTTTTCGTCCCCTTCCTTTTGCACTTTTTCAAACAGCTCCCGCATGCGGGCGCTGCTCAGCACGGGCAGTTTATAAGTGTTTACTCCGCTGATTTTAACCTTTTTACCGGACATTTTCTTCCCCCCTAACCTTCCTGCCCTTTATTATTGCCATAATTTTCTTGCTATAAACCTGCAGGGGGGAATTTTTACTGTTTTTGGGCGGCAACTATGCGGTCAATCCCGGCCAGGTCAAAAACCCGGTCTATTCTTTCATAGCCGGCCTTCCGGCAAAGGGCGCATACTGCTGCTGCCTGTCCAAAGCCCACCTCCAGGGCCAGAAGCGGGGGAAGCGCGGCCAGGGCGCTGATTTCCGCAGTAATTCTACGGTAGAAATGCAGGCCGTCAGGGCCGCCGTCCAAGGCAAGATACGGCTCATAGTCCCTGACTGTCCTGTCTAGGGAGGCCAGTTCGCCGCTGGAGATGTAGGGAGGGTTGCTGACAACGGCATCAAAGTGCCGCCCGGCGACCGGGGCATAAAGGTCCCCCTCCAGGAGGTGTACCCGTGAGCCAAGGCGGTGCTTCCGCACATTTTGAGCCGCTACTTCCAGGGCAAGGGGAGATATGTCAACGGCCGTAATAACGGCCGCCGGCAAAAACATGGCCAGGGCCACGGCAACGGCGCCGCTCCCCGTGCCTATTTCCAGGATCTGCGGGCGGGAATGGTGCTGCAGGATACGGGCGGCCGTCTCAACCAAAAGCTCCGTCTCGGGACGCGGAATCAAGACAGCCGGTGTGACCGATATTTCCAGGCCCATAAATTCCCGCCGGCCGCAGATATAAGCATAAGGCTCTCCCCGCATGCGGCGAGCTACCCATTCACCGAAACACTGGCAGGTGCCTTCGTCCAACAAGGCGTCGCCGTGGGCATACACCCAGGCCAGGGGCCTTCTCAGGACAGCGGAAAGCAGGACGGCCGCTTCCCGCTGCGGCTCGGGACAATTGGCTGCTTTAAGTTGAAAAAAAGCCCTTTGCAGGGCTTCCTTTACACTGATGCTCATTAATCCACCTTCTTCAACTGCTCCGCCTGGGCATTGGTAATCAGGGCATCGACCACTTCATCAATCTCCCCGTCGAGAAACTGTTCCAGTTTATAAAGCGTCAGATTGATGCGATGGTCGGTGACGCGCCCCTGGGGAAAATTATAGGTGCGGATCCTTTCACTGCGGTCACCGCTTCCCACCTGGGACTTCCGGGCTTCCGCCAGCTCCGACTGCTGTTCCTGCTGTGCCTTTTCATAAAGGCGCGCCCGCAGCACCCGCAGTGCCTTTTCTTTATTTTTCAACTGCGATTTTTCATCCTGGCAGGAAACCACAATGCCTGTGGGCAGGTGTGTTATCCTTACTGCCGACTGGGTGGTGTTCACACTCTGGCCTCCCGGGCCGGAGGAGCAGAAAACATCGATACGCAAATCGTTTTGATTGATTTCCACTTCCACATCCTCCGCCTCGGGCAGTACGGCAACTGTAGCCGCTGAAGTGTGAATCCTGCCTCCCGATTCGGTAACGGGAACTCGCTGCACCCGGTGCACACCGCTTTCAAATTTTAAACGGCTGTAAACGCCCCGCCCCTCCACGGCGAAAATTATTTCTTTAAACCCGCCGATGTCGGTCGGATTGCAGGACATTATTTCCGTCTTCCAGCCCTGCCTTTCCGCATAGCGGGTATACATGCGAAAGAGGTCCGCGGCAAAAAGGCCTGCTTCCTCCCCGCCTGTCCCGGCCCTTATTTCCACAATAACGTTTTTCTCGTCATTGGGGTCGCGGGGCAAAAGCAAAAAACGCAGCTTCTCCGTCAATTGCTCTTTTTTTGCAGTGTTTTGCCTGATTTCTTCCTTCAAAAAATTTTCCATGTCTTCGTCACTGCTTTCCCCGAGCATTTCTTTTGCGGCCTCCAAATCGGCCTCCGCCTGTTTGTACTCACGGTATGCACTGACGATTTCGCTTAACTGGGCATGTTCTTTTGTCAGCTTGCGCCATTCCTCCTGCCTGGAAATCACTGCAGGATCGGCTATTTTTTCTTCCAGTTCCTGAAAATGCTGTTCGATAGCCTGCAGTTTTTCAAACATTTTTCAACACCTCTTTGTCACCTGCCAGGACGGTTTCCACGGCTTTAATGGCCACTGCCAGCTGGTCGTCGTCGGGCTCCCGGGTTGTCAGGCGCTGCAGCCAGATGCCGGGAGCCGTAAGATAGCGAAAGAAAGAGAAGCGGCCGGCCAGTTGGATCAATTCATAGGATACGCCCGCCACCACGGGCAGCAGAAGCAAACGCAAAAGCAGCCGCCGCGGCAGAGACGGCCAGCCAAAGAAAGAAAAAAGCAGAATGCTGACCGCCATGACCAAAAGCAAAAAACTTGTTCCGCAACGCGGGTGAAGGGTGGAATATTTCCGGACATTGGCGAGGACAAGAGGTTCTCCCGCTTCAAAACAGGAAATTGTTTTATGCTCGGCCCCGTGATATTCAAAAACCCGCCGGACATCTTTCATCCTGGAAACCAGGAGCAGGTAAGAAAAGAAAATAACCAGGCGGATAACACCTTCCGTCAGGTTCAATAAAACTGGATGCTGCGGCAGCAGGGAGGCAAGATAGCGGACAAGCAGGGTGGGCAACAGGAAGAACAGGACAACCGCCAAAAGTACCGCAAGAAAAACGGTCAGGGTCAACTGAAAAGCTGTCAGTTCTTCCTCCTCTTCTTCCGGCAGCGCCTTGTTTGCCGAAATGGTCAGGGCACGAACACCAAGAACCAGTGATTCAATAAACGCAACAACACCGCGCAAAACCGGCAGCTTTAGAACCGGAAATTTTTCCGCTGCCGGAAGCAGTGTCTCCTTATAAAGTGAAATTTCATTATCCGGAGTACGGACAGCGATGGCCATTGTGTTCTTGTGGCGCATCATCACGCCTTCAATGACCGCCTGCCCGCCGATGCGCGGGGCGGCAGACAACTCTTTTTCCTCCCTTCCCCTCAAGCCTGCCCAAAAAGGCAGGCGCGGCGCCGCGGCCCGTACAGGAAAACCGCCACCTCAGGCGTCTGAAAACGTCGGGGGCGGCGGACCGCAGCTTGTAATCCTGTGGGTTGCTATTCAATATTGTATTTTCTTTTAAAACGCTCAACCCGTCCGCCGGTATCCACATATTTTTGCTTACCGGTAAAAAAGGGATGGCATTTGGAACAAATATCCACTCTTAATTCTTTACGGGTAGAACCGGTTTCAAAAGTGTTGCCGCAGGCACAGGTAACGGTTGCATTCTTAGAATATGTGGGATGAATTTTTGCTTTCACTGCAGTTCACCTCTTTCCAGCGAAAAAATCCATGCATTTTATATTAACATAAGCTTTAAAGGAGCGCAAGTGCCCCGCGGCAAAAAAACAGCCGCCGTTAGCGTGACGGCAGCTGCTGCAGGGGATCAAGGTGTTCTCCGTTGTAGATTGTCTCCAGGTGGAGATGGGGGCCGGTAGTATTTCCCGTTTGTCCGACAGCGGCAATTTTCTGGCCTTGCTGCACGGACTGCCCTGTTCCGACGTAAAGTTTGGAACAGTGGGCATAAACGGATCCCCAGCCGTTGAGATGGTCAATGCTTATCACATATCCGTACCTGGGCTGCCAGCCGGCGGCGACAACTTTGCCCGCGGCGGCGGCGACAATGGGGGTCCCTATACTAGCGGCAATGTCCAGCCCGTAGTGAAAATTCCCCCAGCGCGGCCCGTACTTTGAAGAAATCTGACCGCTGACAGGCCAAATGAAGCCGGGATCTTCCGTCGTTTCTGCAGGCCGGCTGCGGACGGCGGCACGGGAAGCAACAATCCGGGCAGAGTTTCCCGCAGCTTGGGAACCGCCGGGAATTATCAACCGTCTCCCCGTCTCCAGTGTTCTGGGGTCGGTGATGTTGTTTGCCGCAATGATCTCTTCCATGCTGACATTGTAAAGCCCGGCCAGTCCCCAGACAGTTTCACCCCGCTGCACTGTATGCATAAAGGAAGCGGTGGTACCCACAGTCTCCTTTCCGGCAGGAGCAAGGAGCAGCTCCTGGCCGGGCAGAATAAGGTTCGGGTTGCTTAGCCTGTTATATTCGATAAGTTCTTCCACACTCAGGCCGTATTTGTTTGCTATCATGCTTAATGTTTCCCCGCGGACAACAATGTGCTGCCGGACAGCATAACTTTCCTTTCCCGCCAGGGCCTTTTGCAGCTCTTCCAGCTGCCTGAAATAGGCCGGCCGGTAAGAATGTCCGGTTCCGGATACGGCAAGCCCGTCCGCTATAATTATGTCCTCCCGGACGGCAAGGGCGCCCTGTGGCAAAAGCAGCACTGCAAGCAGGCAGGCAAGGAACAGTTTTCTTTTATTCATGTATTCACCTCTTGATTTGAAGCTAAGAAAGGAAAAACGCTGTGTCAGCAGCGTTTTTTCCGGAAGACACTTAAAGAAAGTCTTCCCCTTTTGACAAAATTTTATACTATTGCATTTCCCTGCCTAACCGGTGTTTTGTTCTAGCTCTGTTCCCCGCGCTACAAAATGCGGCTTGCGCTCCAGGAAATGGGTGGCATTAATGTTGCGGATTGTCCTGGTGAGGCCGCGCATTACCAGGGAATGTGTTTGAGCCGTCTCTCCCTCGTAGCGGACGCCGCGCAGCATGTCGCCGTCCGTTATGCCTGTAGCCGCAAAAAAGATGTCCTCGCTTTTAACCAAATCGTCTAAAAGCAGGAGCTTATCCGGGTCATCCAGACCCATCCCGTAGACCCGTTCCAGCTCTTCCTCCCCGCCAGGCTTGAGGCGGCCCTGTAATTCCCCGCCCAGGCACTTAAGGGCAACGGCGGCAATAACACCCTCCGGGGCCCCGCCAATACCAAAAAGAATATCAACCCCGCTGCCTTCTATTGCCGTGGCTATGGCGGCAGAAACGTCTCCGTCAGAAATCAGCTTGACCCTGGCCCCTGCCCGGCGTATTTCCGCTATTATCCGCTCATGGCGCGGTCTGTCCAGGATGATGGCAGTTACATCTTCGACATTCTTATCCAGGGCGGAGGCCACTTTGCGGAGATTTTCCTCCACCGGGGCATCCAGATCGATGCGTCCTTTGGCCTTGGGTCCCACGACTATTT
>FZPS01000045.1_pt13 | contig 32356 bp, 31 predicted proteins | sample 1817821 | NCBI WGS metagenome assembly FZPS01 (sample SAMEA104158645, study PRJEB21678) | metagenome | place: Germany | collected 2015-04-21
CGTCCATAGGCGAACCTCCGCCTATGCCTATTACGAAATCCGCATTGAAGCCCTTTGCCAACTTGCTAAGCTCTATGCATTGCTCAACGCTCGGGTTGTTTTCTATCCCCTCAAATACCTTGTAGGAAATATTCAATTCTTTGAGTGCGTTCTCGCAATCCTGCAATGCGCCGGAAAGCCTGCCTGAATTTGCACCGGTTACAACAAATGCGCGCGTACCTGTTTTTTGCAGGTGCTTCGCCTTGCTTTTCAGTATCCCTTTGCCGAAATATACTTCTGTCGGCATATAAAAATTAAATGATTCGAACATCTACACCTCCAATAAGTATTTTGCCGCTAAATAATATCCGTATGCGCCCAAACCCACAATGCTGCCAACGCACACAGGGGCAATTACACTTGTTCTTCTGAATTCCTCACGCGCAAACACATTTGACATATGCACTTCGACAGTTTTAACACCACAAGCCACAATCGCGTCGCGTATAGCGTATGAGTAATGCGACCATGCGCCCGCGTTAATTATTATCCCGTCAAAATTATTTCGCGCGGAGTGCAGAATATTTATTATTTCGCCCTCTATATTGCTTTGAAAGCAGGTAACCTCAGCTCCGCTTTCTTTTCCTATGCGAACTAACTCCGATTCAATTTCCGCAAGCGTGGTGCTGCCGTAAATCTCTTTTTCGCGTGTGCCGGTCAAGTTCAGGTTCGCGCCATTTATTACTAAAATTCTTTTTGCTTTCATAATAGTATGTTACCAGTGCTTAACATTTTTTGCAAGTAAAATACTCCTGAAAAGTTTATCAAAATAAAGAGAAAAAATGTTTGCTTATTTACAGATAATGTGATAAAATCCTCGTATAGCTTGGAGGTGCAAATATATGAGAAAGAAAGCAGAAGGCTTGACGAGGACGCAGCAGCGCATATTAGAATATTTGAAAGACTATATAAATGAAAACTCCTTCCCCCCAACCGTCAGGGAAATCTGTTCGGGGCTTAATATTAAATCCACTTCAACAGTGCATACGAATCTTAAAAAGCTCAGCGAGTCCGGGCAAATCAAATATACACCGTCAACAAGACGCTCAATAACCCTATGCACTCAATCCGGCGAAGGCACAGTTCCCGTTCCATTGGTGGGCGATGTCGCCGCAGGGCAGCCCATAACAGCGATAGAGAACATTGTCGATGTGTATAATCTCCCAAAAAGCATGCTGCGTGGCGCAAAGGAGAATGATGTATTCATGCTAACAGTTCGCGGCGACAGTATGATAGACATAGGCATATTAGACGGGGATATGATTATAGTAAACAACTCTTTATCTGTTCATAACGGCGATGTTGCGGTAGTCAGAGTTAATGGCGATACAGCCACCTGCAAGCGCTTCTTCAGAGAGAAAGATAAAATAAGGCTGCAGCCCGAAAATTCGTCAATGCAGCCAATAATAGTAGGTTTAGACGAGGTTGAAATCATAGGAAAGGTAGTAGGGCTGTATAGAAACCTGTAATCTCAAGCGCCCAATTTTCTCACAGTAAAGTATAAAGTTATATGCTTTCCAAGTGCTTTACAAATTGCTCCAAGTCGCCTGTAAACCTTATTACTGACGGGTGAAAGTAATATGCGCTTACAACAGAGCCCTGCTCAAACTCTCTGCCCGTTGTGCTCCAAACTATAATGCGTTTTCCTGCGCGTGATGCCAAAGCGATACCTAATTCTGTCGCGGTTGTGTGTGTTTCGGGGCAAACATGTATGAATAATTCCGCATCTCTTATAGATTGCACTAAGTTGAAAGCGCTTTCTGTGATTTTTTCCTCCGGCTGCTCCCTCACATCGCCATAAGTCAGCATATCGTATGCGTTCACATGACCCATTTTTGATAAGGCATATGACAACGCCTTAACAACACCGTGATTCGAATATGCAGCTGAAATAAAGTATCTCATAATATTACCTCTGTGGTTTGTATCATTGATAGGATACCACAAGTTAATCCATAATTCCATTGCGCACACATCATTTTTTTAGTATGATATTCTTTGCAACATATTTTTATTGAGGTATATATGGCATACGATATAAATTTAATCAGAAACTTCTGCATAATAGCGCACATAGACCATGGGAAGTCGACGCTTGCGGACAGGCTGATTGAGCTTACACAAACAATTTCAAACAGGGATATGGAGGATCAGTTCCTCGATACAATGGATATCGAGCGCGAGCGCGGAATCACCATAAAAGCCACGCCTGTTCGAATGTTCTATAAGCATACGGACGGTAAAACGTACCTGTTCAATCTCATTGACACTCCCGGTCATGTTGACTTCACTTATGAGGTGTCAAGAAGCCTTGCCGCCTGCGAGGGTGCGATACTGGTTGTTGACGCCACACAGGGCATTGAAGCGCAAACCTTGGCTAATGTTTACTTGGCTCTTGACAATGATTTAGAGATAGTTCCCGTAATAAACAAGGTTGATTTGGCGAGCGCAAATCCCGATGAGGTAGCCAAGGAAATCGAGGACGTAATAGGCATTCCCGCGGCGGAAGCGCCCCAAATCTCCGCAAAAACAGGGCTGAATGTCGAGCAGGTGTTAGCCTCTTTAGTGGATTTGGTTCCGCCACCCACAGGCAGCAATGACAATCCCTTAAAAGCGCTTATATTCGACTGCGTATATGATAATTACAAGGGCGCGTTGAGCTTCGTTCGTGTGAAAGACGGTGTAGTTAAGCGCGGTATGCGTATTCGCTCAATGGCTACGGGCAAGGAGTTCGAGGTAACCGAAGTAGGCACTTTTTCACCGTCGTTAGTTCCTGCGAATGAGCTTTGCGCCGGCGAGGTCGGTTATATTGCCGCTTCAATCAAGAGCGTTGCGGACACAAAGGTAGGCGACACGTGGACAGACGCCGCGAACCCCGCCAAAGAGCCCCTGCCCGGCTACAAGCAGGCTGTTCCCATGGTTTATTGCGGCATTTTCCCCGCAGACGGCGCACACTATGAGGATTTGCGCGATTCGTTGGAAAAGCTGGCGCTTAATGACGCCTCTGTTGCGTATGAGCCGGAAAATTCGTCTGCGTTGGGCTTCGGCTTCCGTTGCGGCTTCTTGGGGCTGCTACACATGGAAATAATACAGGAAAGGCTTGAGCGTGAGTTCGACCTCGATTTAGTAACAACCGCTCCAAGCGTTATCTATAAGGTTGTAAAGACAGACGGTTCAACGCTTACAATCTACAATCCCTCGCACTTGCCGCCGGCAAATGAAATCGCCTATATGGAAGAGCCCATGGTTAACGCGAATATCATAACGCCTGCCGAATATGTGGGCTCTATTATGGAGCTTTGCCAAGAAAGGCGCGGCATTTACAAGGATATGAAGTATATAGAGCAAACGCGCGTGAACCTGAGCTATGAAATTCCGCTGAACGAGATAATTTACGACTTTTTCGACCAGCTGAAGTCGCGCAGCCGCGGCTATGCTTCATTCGACTATGAGCTGTCGGGCTATGTGCGCTCCGATTTGGTTAAGCTCGACTTCCTGCTTAACGGCGAAATATGCGATGCGCTTTCAACAATAGTGCATAAGGACAAGGCATATTCAAAGGGCAGGGCGATTTGTGAGAAGCTTGCCGAGGTAATTCCGCGTCAGCAGTTTGAGGTGCCTATACAAGCGGCAATTGGAAGCAAGATAATTGCGCGTGAAACAGTTAGGGCTTTGCGCAAGGATGTTTTAGCCAAGTGCTATGGCGGCGACATAACGCGTAAAAAGAAGCTGTTAGAAAAGCAAAAGGAAGGCAAAAAGCGTATGCGTCAGATAGGCTCGGTATCCTTGCCGTCCGACGCGTTCATGAGCGTTTTGCGCATAAACTGATGGCAGGGATATACATTCATATACCTTTCTGTGTGAAAAAGTGCGCCTATTGCGATTTTGTTTCGTTTGAGGGCGATACGAGCCAAAAGCAGCGCTATTTAGCCGCATTATTGCGTGAAATTGAGCTTTCTGGCAAGGAGTATAGCGACCGAGCTTTCGATACGGTTTTCATAGGCGGCGGCACACCCTCAACGCTGCCTGATGAAGCTGTTTCTGAAATATTAGCGGCTATAAGGCAGCATTTCAGATTAGCTGACAACCCCGAAATAAGCATTGAGGTTAACCCCAACACAGCAAGCCTTGACAAGCTGATAGAATACAAAGCCGCAGGAGCAAACCGCATAAGCATAGGTCTGCAAAGCGCGAATGACAATTTGCTGAAAAAAATAGGGCGCATACATAGCTTTGCCGATTTTCAAGAAACGCTTACACAGGCAAAGCAGGCAGGCTTTACTGATATAAATGTTGATATTATGTACGGGCTGCCCAATCAAACAGTAGATGATTATTTAGAAACGATACGCTTAGTCGCAAATGCCGAAGTGCCGCATGTTTCGGCGTATTCGCTTATTTTAGAGGAAGGCACAAGGCTTTTTGACGCAGTAAATAAGCATGAAATCACATTGCCCGATAAAGAAGCTGAATTCGAAATGCACACAGTGGGCAAGGAGTATTTGTTAAAGCTTGGCTATCAAAGATATGAGATTTCAAACTATGCTAAAAATGGTCATGAGTGTCGCCATAACCTGAATTATTGGGATATGGGCGACTATATAGGCGTAGGGCTGAACGCACATTCGGCAATAAGGGCAGGGGATAAGCTGATAAGGTACTACAATACAAGCGATTTAGATAAATATTATTCGCTTATCGAATCAAATATGCTGCCTATCGAACATAAAGAAGCAGTCACCACGCAAGAGGAAATGTTTGAATTTTTTATGTTAGGGCTTAGGAAAACAAGCGGCGTAAAAGCTGCAGACTTTCAAAACAGGTTCGGCGTTTCCCCTTTTGAGATTTTCAACGACGCCATAAATAAGAACGCCAAAAAAGGTTTTTTATGCTATGATAATAGCAGCATTTGGCTTACAGATACAGGCTTGGATATGCAGAATCAGGTATTAACTGATTTTATGATATATGTAGAGGAGTAATGAGTATGGAGAAAACAACAGTAAGAACAAGGTTCGCGCCCTCGCCTACGGGCTATATGCACATAGGCAATTTGCGTTCGGCGCTGTATGCGTATCTATTCGCAAAATCACATGGCGGCAAGTTTATATTGAGAATTGAGGATACAGACCTTGCACGCTATGTCGAGGGCGCTGTCGATTTGGTTTATCGTGTGCTCAAAGAGGTCGGCATACATTGGGACGAGGGTCCGGATGTAGGCGGCGACTACGGTCCTTACATTCAAAGCGAGAGAAAGGATATGTACCTGCCATACGCCGAGCAGCTTATAAAAAGCGGTCATGCCTACCGCTGCTTCTGCACAAAGGAAGAAATTGAAGAAGCCCGTGCACAAGCGCAGGCGGAGGGCAGAGCATATAAGTACGATAAAAAATGTTTGCACTTGAGCCAAGCTGAAATTGAAAGGAAGCTGGCTGAGGGTATTCCGTATGTAATTCGTCAGAATGTTCCCACAAGCGGCACTACGAGCTTCACTGACGAAATATTCGGCACAATCACAGTCGATAACGAAACGCTTGACGACGGCGTGCTCATAAAGGCAGACAAAATGCCCACATACAATTTCGCGAATGTCATAGACGACCATTTAATGCAGATTACCCATGTAATGCGCGGAATGGAGTATCTGTCGTCAACGCCTAAATACAATCTCTTATACGAGGCGTTCGGCTGGGAGATCCCGAAGTACATTCACATGCCGCCCGTAATGCGCGACGCTCAGCACAAGCTATCAAAGCGCGACGGCGACGCTTCATACGAGGACTTTATCAACAAGGGCTATCTGAAAGAAGCTATAGTCAACTATATTTCCCTGCTTGGCTGGAATCCCGGCGATGAGCGCGAAAAGTTTACATTAAACGAGCTTGTGGAGGCGTTCTCAATAAAGGGGCTTAGCAAATCCCCTGCGATATTCGACCCCTTGAAGCTGCGTTGGCTTAATGCTCAATACATTCGTGAGCTATCTGCTGAGGATTTCACAAGGCATGCTATGCCATATTATGAGAAGGCGGGAATAGCGCACATGAACACAGATATCCTGTGCAAAATACTGCAGCCGCGCGTAGAGGTGTTCTCAGAGCTGCCCGAAATGGTGGATTTCTTAGCGAAGTTAGATGAAGGCTACTCAATAGAGCTTTTCACTAACAAGAAATCCAAGACCGACGCGCAGATATCAAGAGAGGTGCTTGAATTCGTAATCCCCGAGCTGAAAGCCTTAGAAGCATGGGACGAAACGCATATACACGACTTGCTGATGGGCTTGGCTCAAGCAAGAGAGATGAAAAACGGTACGCTTTTATGGCCTGTTAGAATCGCATTGGCGGGCAAGCAGGTAACCCCCGGCGGCGCAATAGAAATCGCTGTGCTTTTGGGCAAGTGCGAAGCAATAAGGCGCTTAGAGCTTGGCTTGGAGAAGTTAAAAGCATAAATGATTTATAGAGTAGCGAATAATCAGTATTTTAACGCCCTTTGCAAGCTGCAGAGGGCGTATTAGCAAGCGATAGGGGAGAGCACCAGCCGAAAGCGACCTGCATAATTGGCTTAACGCAATTAACAGCGGCAAAATAGAGTTCTGTGTATGCGAGCATGATGGCAAGTTAGTCGCCATGTGTTCTGCGTGTAAAGCATTCTCAACTTATAACTATGAAGCGAGTGGCAAATTTGAGGACTTCTTTTTGCTAACGAATACAGGCACACGGGAATAGCCAAAGCCCTTGTTAAATTCGCATTTGAGCAAAGCAATGTTTCTATTTTGATAGTTGGCTGTGCAGATTGCGATATTGAAATGTATAAGGCGTTGGGGTTTGACACCTGTATAGGCAATATGCTTGTGCTTTCAAAGTAAAATTCTGCTTTACAATGATGATATGCAAATAAAAAAGCGGAGAGTGTACACCCTCCGCTGATATTTTATGCGATTATATCCTTGCCACTCCGCTTCTTCTTGCCGCGTCTGCGACCGCGTTTGCGACCGTGTCTTTAAGTCGCTTATCAAATGCTTTGGGTATTATGTAGTCGGTGCGAAGCTCATCGTCGCTTACTAACGAAGCTATTGCATACGCCGCGGCAATCTTCATTTCATCGTTTATGTCCGAAGCCCTTACATCAAGCGCACCTCTGAATACAGCAGGGAACGCCAGCACATTGTTTATCTGGTTAGCAAAGTCCGACCTGCCTGTGCCTACAACTTTCGCACCAGCGCTCAATGCTATATCGGGCATTATTTCTGGCACGGGGTTCGCCATGGGGAAAAGTATAGGCTCCTTCGCCATGGATTTTACCATTTCGGCAGTTATGCAGTTAGGAGCGGATACACCTATGAACACATCAGCGCCGCAAAGCACATCTGCTATGCTGCCTTTTTCTAAGCCGGGATTCGAAACCTCCGCAATAAGCTCTTTTTCTTCGTTCAGATTATCTCTGCCCTTGTAAATAGCGCCTGTTCTATCGCAGAGTATTATGTTCTTCAGCCCAACCTTTTGCAGCAGCCTTGTTATAGCTATCCCAGCAGCACCTGCGCCGCTGATAACTGCTTTCAGATCCTCAATTCTCTTGTTAACGAGCTTCAAAGCGTTTAAGAGCGCGGCAAGTGTTACAATAGCTGTACCATGCTGGTCATCGTGGAAAATAGGAATATCGCAGCTTTCCTTCAAACGCCTTTCTATTTCAAAACAGCGCGGGGCTGAAATATCCTCTAAATTTATTCCGCCAAAGCTGCCTTGCAGCAGCGTAACGGTTTCGACAATCTTATCAACGTCTTTTGATCTTATGCACAACGGAACGGCATTCACACCGCCAAATTCCTTGAAAAGCACGCATTTGCCTTCCATAACGGGCATGCCCGCTTCGGGACCAATGTCGCCCAAGCCCAATACGGCTGTTCCGTCTGTTACAACGGCTATTGTGTTCCATCTGCCCGTCAGCTCATAGCTTTTGCTGATGTCCTTCTGAATTTCCAAGCAGGGCTGTGCGACTCCGGGTGTGTATGCAAGTGATAATTCATGCTCATTAGATACAGGCGCGCGGCTTACTATGTCCAGCTTGCCTTTTAATTGGTAGTGCAGCTTCAACGATTCTGATGCGTAATCCATTTTCCCCTCCCAAAAATCAATTCGACAATAAGTATATCTTAGCGCTCAGCTTTTTGCAATATAAAAGCAGGTTGTTTCGCTGAATTTGATTAGGTATTAACATCACCACACTATGAATTGAATTATCGTTACAAGAATCGCGATTCGCATATAAAAATGAGAGGGAATAACCCCCGCATATCAAAGAAATAGCAAACTCCTAAATATAAAGCGAGGTAGTATCCCGCGCCTTTGTTATTTACTATATTTTAGTTTTCAACATAGCGCAGCAATACCATTACTGCGTCGCCGGTATTCAGCTTTTCGTCCATATTCGCGTCGCCGTACTGTCAATATACCGCTTCAATTTCCGTATTTTCCGTAATGTTAGTATAGGGCTTGTTCCAACCTGCGAAGTAATAGCCCTCAACATCATCAAGCATTGGAGGAATCGTGTTCTCGCCATGCTTTACATATTGCCAGCTATAATGGCGCGCCAACAGACTTCTAAAAATTACTTGGTGCATAAGCTCAGAAGCTATAAACTCGACGCTCTCAAGCTCGAATGCGCCGTCTTTGTATTTCAATTTTTACCATAACGGGTGTGAAGTCCGCTCCGTCATAATTTTGCCCGGGGTCGCTTATGCTTCCGTAGGTTATGGCGGTAATGCTCAAATCGGTGGGGTTGAATTCAAGCTTGCTTTCGTCAAAGCTCAGCTTGAAGCCATACTCCCTGTCAAAATTACGCGCTGATATTGTTTCTTCTGAAACTTAAAACTCGTGCTTCTCGGTACTCTCCTCATACCATACCTCGAATGTCGTTTCGTCTTTCCACTCCATGTTAAAGTTTGAGTCGTCAAAGCAGTCCAGCTCTGCGATAGAGTTGAAGGTAAACTCGTTTTCGCCATCAGTGAAGATTTCTTTCAGAACTTCGTCAGAATATGTGAACGCATACAGCATTTCAACCGATATGCTGCCGCCAAGCTCGTGTCCTTCAGTATAATAAGCGTTTCACCCTCTAAATTCACGCATTGCAGTATTGGATGAGTGGGCGTTCCTCCATTGCGCTCAATAAACACCGGCTCTTTATCTGTTTCTGTTCCGTGGTTGAACTCGATAGTAAGCCTTGCGGTTATAACCTCGTTGTATCGGGCGTTGTTGTAACATTGGCAAACGTAATAAGGTCGTTAACTCCGTTATTGTCAACATCTAATAACTGATATGCCCAATCGCCAAAAAGCGTTTCGCCTTCAAAAAGCAGAATGTACGTGATTTCATTCGAACTTTCAGCGTTGACAACTGGCACATAGCATACAAGAAGTGCAAGCGCAAGTATAAGCGCGAAGGATGCGTTTTGTTTTTTCATAGTAATACCCCTCAGCAGATTTGATATATTGCTTTTATATTTGAAAAATCAGAATGTCAACCATTATTTTATAGAATTCTCAATAATAAAAAGCGCAAATACTTGACTTGCGCTTCGTTCTATGCTGTTAATATTTACTTTGCATTCATACCGCGTCTGCGATTTTTGCGAATATAAGCCTGCCTGCAGAGGTCTGCATTACGCTTGTAACCACAAGCGGCATTTCCATACCTACGTATTGCTTGCCGTTCTCGATTACTATCATAGTCCCGTCAGAGAGATACGCCAAGCCCTGCCCATACTCCTTGCCTTCCTTTATTATTGTCGCAGTCAGCGTTTCACCGGGTATAAGCACAGTCTTTATTGCGTTCGCAAGGTCGTTCACATTTAATACGGGAACCTTCTGCACAGAAGCGACCTTATTTAAGTTATAGTCCGTTGTGATTATTGCGCAGCTCATTTCGGTAGCAAGTCTTAAAAGCTTTGCGTCAACCTCGCTTAGCTCCTCATAGTCCTGAGTAATTACTTTTATCGGAACCTTCGAATCAGTCTGCATTTGCTTCAGAATATCAAGCCCGCGTCTGCCTCGATTGCGCTTCATGGTGTCGGCATGGTCTGCGATATGCCTAAGCTCGTCCAATATGAACGAAGGCACTATAAGAGTCCCCTCCAAAAAGCCCGTCTTGCTTAAATCATAAATTCTTCCATCGATTATAGCGGAAGTATCCAACAGCTTAGGACTGCAGGTCTTTTCTAAGGAATCGTGCGTTTCGTGGCTTTCCTTTGATTTTTTTCTGAACCATGCTGGCAACACGAAATCGTTACGCCTGCGGTACATAATTGAAATGCCTAAGTACGAAAACGCGATGTATGAAAGCAGATTTACAGGAAGCTGCAACAGCTGGCTCGGTATGCTTGAAACAAGCCTGCTCAAAAGGTAGGCAATAGTAAGCCCGATAATCAAGCCTATTACGCATATAAACAGGTCAGATATGGGCATTTTGGTTAAACGGTTCTCGATGTATTTCAAAAATCTTGATACAGCCTTAATTATGGCCGGCGAAACAACAAATAAAACAATTCCGAATAATAAACCAAGTATTGTATGCCAGCCGACTCTCATCCATATATCATTCGCCAAGTAGTCAGGAAACAGTGTGATTGTCGCGGAAGCAACGCCAACACCTGTTCCTGCACCTATTAGCGTTAATAATACCCTCAACGCTTTTATTATCAAGCAAACACCTCCACTATATGCCAAGCAGCTTTTCGTAATGCTCGAAGCTGTTACCGCTGACGCACATCAGCTCGCTTATCAATACCTGCTTAGCGGTTAAGAATATTTTTCTCTCTCCAGAAGATAAACCCTTGTCCTCGTTGCGCTTTTTCAAGGATTTCACAACTTCAACAACGGCTAAAAAATCCCCTGACTTCAGCTTTTCAATATTGTCGCGATAACGCTGATTCCAATTAGGATTCTCATCCGCATATTCGTCATTATTGAAGTATTCGAGCGCCTTATCGTACTCCTGCTTGCTTATTATGCTCCTTAATCCCACCTCCTTGCACGAAGAAACAGGAACCATAGCAAGCATTTTACCGTTGATAAATTTAAGTATATAGTATCTATTACATTCTCCTAATACAATATGACTTTCAATTTTTTCAATTATTCCTACGCCGTGCATGGGATAAACAACCTTATCCCCAACTGCAAACATTTTCTTACCTCCACATAACATATATTATACTTCTATTATACCCAAAAATATAATAAAGTCAAATCGATGCCTTAATTTATGCGCTATTTTGCAGCGCGGAAATAATAGTAAAACGCCTATAAAAAAGGGACATTTCATGTTGTATTTAGAATATAATTGCTTGATGTTTTCCCGAGTTAGCAAGCTGATTGTCTTTCGTTAGCGCAGACTTCACAAGCGGCTTGATAGAGCAGGGTAGAGTTTCTCTTGTTTTACTGCAATGGTGACCTGAATAATACGCCCGGCACACCTTTCAATGAAATGTTATTTTATTGCGGCTTCGATTTCAAAAGCGTTCAACTTCCTGCCTAACAAAAAAGCGGCTTTGCGCCGCTTCTTGCTATTGCTCTTTACTGTCTTTTCCTTAAAAATGTAGGTATATTCAAATCGTCATGCTTGGGCTGTGGTGTTTTCTGTTCGGGCGTGGGCTTTTCGCGCTTTGAGTTTGTCTTTTGCCCAAGCTTTGATGGAGTAGGAGGTACTTGCGAGGGCATATCCTCGAATTCGTCTAAAACTGTTTCTTCTACACCTTCCTCGTCTGCGGAGGCGGTTATTCTCTTGCTTCCGTCAAAGCCGGTAGCAATAACGGTAATTCTTATAGTGCCTTCCTCAATCTTGCTGTCTGAACCGATACCGAACAGTATGTTCGCTTCGGGGTCAGCGTGCGAGGTAATCAAGTTTGCAGCTTCGGTAGCCTCCTGCATCAATATATCGTCGCCAGATATGTTTAGCAATACGCAGGTAGCGCCGTCCATCTTAGTTTCAAGCAGAGGACTCGATATAGCCTGTTTTGCCGCAACTACCGCTCTGTTATCGCCTATGGCTTGACCAATGCCCATGTGAGCTAAGCCTGCGCCAGCCATTGCGGTTCTAACATCTGCAAAGTCAAGGTTTACTATTGCAGGAACAGAAATTATATCGCTTATGCCTTGAATGCCTTGGCGCAGCACATCGTCCGCCACTCTGAAAGCCTCTTCCATAGTAACAGCGCCAACAGTTTCAAGCAGTCTTTCGTTAGGAATCGTAATCAGCGTATCGACATTCGGCTGAATGTCCGTAATGCCCTTGTTTGCAGTGCGCATTCTTACAACGCCCTCGAATGCAAAAGGCTTTGTAACAACTGCGATTGTGAGTATGTTCATCTCCTTTGCAATCTTAGCTATTACAGGAGCAGCGCCGGTACCTGTGCCGCCGCCCATGCCCGTTGTTATGAAAACCAAGTCGGCGCCTGCAAGCACCTGCGCTATGGCTTCTTTTGATTCCTCAGCGGCCATGCGTCCAATATCGGGATTGGCGCCTGCGCCTCTGCCGCCTGTTATCTTCTCACCGATAGGTATTTTTATAGTAGCTCGCGACATATCCAAAGCCTGCCTATCGGTGTTCGCGGCTATGAACTCAACGCCCTGCAACCCGTATTGAATCATGCGGTTCACAGCGTTTCCGCCCGCTCCTCCGACACCTATTACCTTGATTTTAACAACCGGAGGCAATGTTCTATCAATTTGAATGTCGTGCATATTTTATCTCCTAACTCCAAAAAATTCTTTAATTAAGCTTCCAATACCTTTGCCGCTCGTGCAGTCGGTATCGATTTCATCACTATATAGCGCAAAGCACGCCACAGAATATGCCGAAACATAATTGGGCGTTTTCAAAAATGGCATTGCAGGCAGGCTTGCATTTATAGTTATGCCCAAATGCTTCTCTAAAAAATCAACGCCGCCCTGCATCATGGCTATGCCTCCGCCAGTGAGATAAACCGTATTATTGTTATAATAATGCTTATCGATAGTATTGTCAATTGAATCATTTGTGCTTTCTTTGGAACCTTCGGGAGCATATTCCTCATGAATTACGCCTTTTTCAAGCGCATATTCCCTTATGAAATCGCCGAATTCCTCCGCGCGCGCCTCAATTATTTCAGCTATGTAAGACTGCTTCACATACTGCGTTTCGCCCTCAGAAGCGGGTATGCACTCTGTGCCGTTGTCATAATCAAGACCAAGCACAAAGCGTCGCTTCAGGTTCTCAGCAACATTCAATGGAATTTGCAGCACCTTTGAAAGGTCGTTCGAAAAATGCTTTCCGCCTGCGTGTATTACCTTCATATCGACTATCATTGAGTTTTTAACGAATGTTAGGTCGGTATGCGAATAGCCCATGTCTATTAACAATGCGCCCTTACTCGAAGCGTGTGGCGGAATCAGCGTGTAAATCTCAGCCAAAGGAACAGCAACATACGAGTTCGCGTACAAGCCCCTTCGCGCGAGTACATCATTTACAAGCTCTACATAATCGTTAGAAACAAATATATGCGAAAAATCAGCCGCAAGCTCAAATACCGAGCTCCCCACAGGCAACGATACGCTCTCCGCACCGTCGGCATAATAGCATATTGGCGCGCAGTGGCATAGTGTATAGCCTGTGCAGGAAACATCCTTCAATGATAATTTTAGAAGCTTATCGTCGTCACTTTCAGATACCTTGAATCTTTTGTTTTTCGATACTAATTTGCCCTGCATGAGTATAGAATTCAAAAAGGGAACATCAACGCCAACAATAACGGATTTTAATTTAACGCCAGCTTCATTTTCGGCCTGCGCTATAACGCGCTTAACTGCTGTTTCAAGACTCTTTTCGTCAGGTAGATTTGATTCTATAAAGTCGCCGGTGCGATAGCCCGAATATTCGCACATGCCTACACCGTGCATAACAACGGGCATATCTGAACCGCCTTTTGAACAGATGATGCAAGTAACCTTCGAGCTGCCTATATCCAATATCGCTGTGTAGTGCATATTCTCCCCTTTTGAATTTGAGTTTGTAACTGTCAAAATTATACCATGCAGCAGTTTTTTTGGCAATAAGTTTTACACATTTTATGTTAAAAAGCTTAACCAATTATTACTATATCAAAAGAATGTTAGCACGCAAGCCGCTAATGTCTTATGGTTCGGGCGTCTGCTCCGCTGTTTCTTCGGGCGTTTCGTCTGGTGTTTCTTCCGGTGTTACAATTGGAGTTTCTGCAGGTGTTGTGTTTGGCGTTTGTGTAGGCCTTGCAGTATGTGATACCTGCGGCGTTTCGGTAGGTATGGCGGTGCTTTCAGGCGTAGCAGACGGGCTTTCGTCAGTAGGGGAGGGTGTTGCGTCGCTATCGGGTATGAAAGCGGGCTTGTCTACACATGAAACATCTATTCTCCCTGTGCCTAAATCGCTTATCTCGTTGAGAATTCTTTTTAGGTTTTCTAACTTCTTTGCACAGTTTTCGGTATCGCCGAAATATACAGGATAATTCGACTTTGCAAGCATTTCTATAGCCAACGGATTAGCCATATTTATCTCGGATATAACCGCATAGTATTCGCCCGATATTATTTCTGAAATCAGTTTAAGCAATGTGCTTGCTCTGTAATCGCTCAAAGGGGCAATGCGCTTGCCTACCTGCAAGCTGCTCGTTTCCATACCCGTAATTCTGACAAGCGTAGGAAGTGGATTATCGCTTTCGATTGAAAGAACATTGCCTTCAATATCCATTGTCGCATATCCCGTTTTTGTTACGATTACTGCACATTCGCTGCGCTCGGTAACCGTTATTACGATCTGGTTGGGCAGCTTTCTTGTTATCTTTGCTGTTATATAAGGGTTTTGCGAAATGCTATCCTGCGCACCTTTGGTGTCTAAAAACAATAAATTGTCGCCGATATTCAGCCCCGACAGGCGAATAATATAGTCGCTCTCAAACCGCACATTTCCTGATACGGTTATGCTCTCTATCTTGAACAATAGGCTGCTTGCAACATATGCTCCTGCGCATAATACAGTCAGCAAAAACACTAAGAATACATATCTCAGCGCCTTTCTTGCTCTTTCCCTGCGCAGCTTTCTAACCTCGGGTGATACTACCTTCTTTTGCTTTACTTTTTTTACTCTTTCGCGCGGTATATTTCTTTCCTCGGGCTTAACTGTACGCCTTTTTTTGTCCGCGCGGGCGGGCTGCTCCTTTATTCTTATTACGCCCTCATCGGAGGTCCTTATAACATAGCTTTCGTTTTTATATGATGGCTTAGCAGACCTTTTTTTTGCCTGCGGTTTAGCTGGGGCATTCTTTTTCTTCTTTGCCGCTTCATTCTCTAATGATATGTTAGGGTTTGTCCGCACCTTTGGATTCGGCTTATTAACGGTTCCTCTTAAAGCGTCGCTGCCCTTGCTTTTTGCGGGCTTTTTGGTGTTGTTGAAGTAATCTACCTTGGGTTGTTTTGAAACAGAGCTTGTACTATATTTTCGTACAGGCTCAACATCATATATTTTATTCGGATTATATGTAACGCCCCTCGTTTTTCTCGGAACAAACTGCGAAACATTTGAGCCTTTGGGGTGTGCTGAATCAGAAGCCAAACTGCTTGGCTTTTTCGCTTTTTTTCTTTTGCCGCCGTCTTTACTCACTTAGTTTATCCTCGTAATGTTTGCTCCTATTGAGTTCAGCATGTTCTCAATGCGTTCATATCCCCTGTCGATAAAATCAATATTATCAACAGTCGTATAGCCCCATGCGGCTAAGCCCGCAATAACAAGTGCGGCCCCTCCGCGCAAATCTCTTGCGGTTACATGAGTCCCCCGCAAATGCTTAACGCCGCGGATTATTGCGGTTCTGTCGCGCTGAGTTATTACTGCCCCCATTTTAGTAAACTCCGGCGCATGCTTAAAACGGTTTTCAAATACATTCTCTACTATTATACTCGTTCCGTCTGCAACTGTACAGAGCGCAAACAGCATGGGCTGCATATCCGTCGGAAAGCCCGGGTGCGGCAAGGTTTCAATCATTCTTATTTCGCGCAGCCTATCCGGTGCTGTGATATGCACATCGCTCCTGCCAATATCCAATGTGCAGCCCGCTTCCCTCAGCTTAGAAAGTGTTGACGACATATGCGCAGGCTCAATATCCTTCACATTCAGGCTGCTGCCGCATATTGCCGCTGCGCACAGCATAGTGCCGGCTACAATTCTATCAGAAATTATCTTGTGTTCAACTACATCTGGAATGTTTATATTCAATCTGCCGTCTATCTCTATTGTTGAAGTGCCCGCGCCGTTTACATTATAGCCCAGCTTTCGCAAAAATGCTTGCAAGTCTTCTATTTCAGGCTCCCTTGCTGCATTTGTTATTATCGTTTTGCCCTTTGCGCCCGAGGCTGCCATCATCAGATTCTCTGTCGCGCCTACGCTGGGATAGTCGAGGTGAATAGCCGTTCCCCGCATATCCTCACCGTTGCAGATTATGCTTCCTTCCTCTTCGTTTACGCTTACATTCAGCATTTGCAAGCCCGATAAGTGCAGTCCTATGGGGCGGTTTCCAATCTCACAGCCCCCGGGATATACGCAGCACGCTTTCCCGAAACGCGCAAGTATTGAGCCTAACATGAATATAGATGACCGCAGCTCGCGCGATAAGTCAGGAGGCATAACATAGGTGTCGGCTGATGCGGTGTTCACATATAAAGAATCGCCTTCAAAATAATAATTGCCGCCAAGTGTTTTTAGAATGTTAAGCATATTGAATACATCTGAAATCTTGGGGCAGTTTTTTATTCTGACGGTTCTGTCGGTCAGCAAAGTGCAGGCTAAAATGGGCAGTATAGAGTTTTTGGCGCCGCCAATACTTATTTCACCACTGATTTTAGCTCTACCTTCTATTATCAGCTTTGCCATGTTACCCTCCATTAGTGCATCAGTTAGTTAATAATATGCACTGATAGAGGGGTAGTGTTACATTTTTTCGACATTACCCTGCTAAACACGCGTCGGTTCGCAGTCCTTTGATATGTTAAGAAGCACGCCGAATGCGCACATGTATATAAACAGCGAGGTTCCGCCCGCGCTCATAAATGGCAGAGTTTGACCTGTCGAGGGTATAAGGCTTACAGAAACTGCGATGTTGATAAAGGTCTGTATTATGAATATGAATGAAATGCCGGTCGCAAGCAAGCTCCCAAATCTGTTCTTGCAGGTCAGCGCTATTCTAATTCCTCTATAAAATACGAATATATACAAAGCTATAAGAAGCATTGCGCCAACGAAGCCTGTTTCTTCGCAAATAATAGAGAAAATATAGTCCGAATCCGCATAGGGCAGGAAAAGCAGCTTTTGCTTTGACATGCCAAAGCCTGTTCCGAAAAGCCCGCCCGAAGCTATAGCGTACAACGATTGTATAGTCTGATACCCCGTACCGCTTGGGTCAGAGTATGGATTGCCAAAGAAGCTTAATATGCGTGTTAGCGAATAAGCGTCCTTTATTATTATGAAAATTGCGCCTGCGAAGCCTAATACTGCAAAGAATATGGCATAGCGCATTTGAATTCCGCCCATAATCAGCAGCACGAATGCAGTTAACCCGATAATAATCGCTGTTGACTTGTTAGGCTGCAGGAATATCAAGCCGCATATCGCGCCAATAAGAAGAAGCATAGGCAGTATGCCCCGCAAAAAGCCTCTCATAAAGCTTTTACTCGACATGGTTTTAGGCCGCTTAGCCATGTATGACGACATAGCAAGTATAAGTGCGAATTTAGCGAATTCAGAAGGCTGAAAGCTCATGCCGAATACTATTATCCAGCGTTTTGCGCCATTTATCGTTCTCCCAAAAAACAATACCGATATCAGCAGCAATACCGCTGCTGCATAAGCTAATAGTGATAGCTTATCTAACTTCTTGTAAAAATTCTTTATGTTTGCGAAAGTAAGTAAACCTATAAGCCCAAGCACATACCATCCCAGCTGATTTTTAACAGTAGCGAATGCCCCCGCTTCTTGAATAAGATTGCGGTAATAGCTTGCGGAAAGTATCATGATCAAGCCGTAAATAGAAAGCACCAGCACCGAGAAAAGCAGAGTGAAGTCCATTTTTCCCTGTACGAGCATGGAAGGAAACTCTGTAACTTTTTCGTTCGGCTTTTGTGCTTTGCTCTTTACCGTTTCCATTACATACTCCTTTCGCTTTAGGGCTCATTATTACTGTTATTAGCAAATGCGCTTAATTATTCTAAACTTATTATAATGAGCGTACTATTTCGCGAAATACTTCTCCGCGCTCCTCAAAATCTCTGAACATTCCCCAGCTTGCAGCCGCAGGCGATAGCAATATGTTCGTGCCTTCGTGCGCCATTTCCTTAGCGGCTAACACCATTTCCTTCAATCCTCTGTTCTCGATAACTATGTTCCTAAAGCCTGTTCTCCTTGCGGCTTTTAGTATAGCAGGCACATTTATTCCTGACGCCACAACGCCAATAATCTTATCTCCAAATGCTCTGAAAACAGGTGTGAAGTCGCTTTGCTTGTCGTATTCGCCGACGCCTAATATCAGCACCGTCGGGCGATTCATAGCCTCTATTGCGCGTATGGTAGAATCGGGGTTGGTTGCCTTACTATCGTTAAAATATTGAATACCGTCTTTCTCGCAAATAAATTCTATTCTGTGCTCAACGCCCTTGAATTCTCTAAGCACCTTGCGTATTGTGTCAAAATCTACTCCATTGCTTGCGGCGCAGGCGGTACAGCATAGCGCGTTCTCAACATTGTGCCTTCCGGGAATCAGCAGCTCGGAGGTATGTATAATCTCAGTATCTGCACCCGAATCGCGCCATATTATCCTTTCGTCGCGTATGAATGCGCCGTCAACCTCATTTTTCTGTGAGAACCATACTATTCTTGCCTTTGTGAGCTTCGCCATATTGCGCACGCATTCGTCGTCGTAATTCAATACAGCAATATCACTTTTTGATTGGTTTTCGAATATGCGTTCTTTTGCCGCCACATATTTTTCCATTGAACCGAACCTGTTTATATGGTCCTCGCTTATGTTAAGCATTGCGGCAGTGTTTGCTCTGAACTCCTTTATGCTTTCAAGCTGTAGTGCTGCAACCTCTACAACAATAGTGTCGCCGTCTTTAATCTCTGAAGCGTATTCGGTAATGGGAATGCCTATGTTGCCCAAAACATAAGTCCTTCTGCCCGACGCCTTGAATATCTCTCCTGTAAGCGTGGTAGAGGTGGTCTTGCCATTTGTTCCGCTTATGCACACGAAATTAGCGTTTTTTGAAGCATAGCGGTAACCAAGCTCAATTTCGCCTATAACCTCGATTCCTCTATTCTGCGCTTCAATGGCAAATGGCTTGAATATGGGTATTGCGGGGCTTAGCACCATAAGGTCAACCCCGTCTAAAAGCTCCATTGGGTCAACCCCAAGCTTCATATCGTATTCTATATCGCTTAAAGCCTCAGCCAAGTTAGGTATTTCACGCTTTACATCGTTTATAATTACTCTGTATCCGTTCTTATACAGCAGCTTTGCGCTGCCTATGCCGCTTCGCGCCATGCCAACAACTAATGCGGTTTTTGCTTTCATATTTGCACCTCGTGTATTTTATACAGCTATTATATAAAAAAGAGCCGTTTGGGTAAAGCTGTGCCAAGCGCCAACTCGAACTCACAGTAAAAAACCAAACGGCTTTCTTAGCAGCTAATTAGATAAATGCCAGCAAGCATATTAGGCAGGCGAATGTAGTAACTATCATATAACCGCTTACTATCTTGCTTTCGCAGTAGCCTAATTTCTCAAAATGGTGATGCAGGGGAGCCATCTTGAATATACGCTTTTTGTTTCTCAGCTTATATGAGCCGACCTGCAATATAACAGACACTCCCGATGCCACAAAGCATATTCCCATAATAGGAAGCAGGAACACAGCGCGCGAGGTTAAAGCGAGCACGCTTATAGCTCCTCCCAATGCCATTGAGCCCGTATCTCCCATAAATACTTTTGCGGGGTACGAGTTGAAGCGTAAAAAGCCCAAGCAGGCTCCGCCCAAGGCTGCGGCGTATATCGCTAATGAGCCTGTGCCCTCTATGAGCTTGTAGCCCTCGACCGCAGCGGCTTTGCTGAGGTACAGGAACACTACGCACATAGTTATTGAGTATATAAGCGTAACTCCCGACGCTAAACCGTCTAAACCGTCTGTCAGGTTTACGCAGTTTACAACAGCTATTATTACGAACATAGCAAAAGGTACATATAACCACGATATATCCCATTCTACATTAAAGAAGGGAAGGTATATCGATGTTCCCAGCGTGTTTTTTAAGTAAAGCGCATACACGAGCGCAAATGCGAATTGAGCGATTATCTTTTGGTAAGCTCTCAAGCCAAGCGAAGATTTGGTTTTAACCTTGATAAAGTCGTCTATAAAGCCAACCAAGCCATATGCGCACATAACCAGTATTGCAGGAGTCAAAAAGCCAACCTTGTCGCCTGTTATTCCGTCCTTTAAGCCAATAAGCTCAGGCAGATATATTCCCGCTAATGTCGCAATGATTATTGCCGCAATCATCATGATGCCGCCAATAGTAGGGGTACCGCTCTTTATCAGGTGTGTCTGCGGTCCGTCCTCCCTCTCTGTTTGTCCGAACTTCAAGCGCTTTAGAGTAGGTATTATTATAGGACCCAGCAACAGCACAACCACCGCAGCAATTAGGAATGTCAATATGCTTGTTTGCATTTCATCCTCCGTAGCTCAATCCTGCATCTTGCTAAGTATTGATTCCACAATCTGTTTTTCGTCAAAAACCTTCTTTTCGCCATTGATTTCCTGATAGCTCTCATGCCCCTTGCCTGCAAGCACTATGCAGTCGTTCCTTTTTGCGTTTTTGAGAGCGTATTCTATAGCCTCGTATCTGTTTTCAATTACAACATACTCACAGCCGGTTTTCTCAACGCCCTCAAGTATCATATTTATTATTGAAGTCGGATTTTCTGTGCGCGGATTATCAGATGTAACTATAAGAAAATCCGATAGCCTGCCCGCAATTTCGCCCATAATTGGTCGTTTGCCCTTATCCCTGTCGCCGCCGCAGCCAAACAGAGTTACTATGCGCCCCTGTGCGAATCCGCGTATAGTGTTTAGCAGGTTCTCTAACGCGTCAGGGGAGTGCGCATAATCGAGTATCACCATAAAATCTCTGCCATGAGTAGGCAAGGATTCAAGCCTGCCGGCAACGGGCGACATATTCTCAAGCCCTGCGCGTATATGCTCAATGCTATATCCCAAGGCAAATGCCGCAGACGCCGCCGAAAGCGCATTCATTACAGAGAACAGCCCCGGTATAGGCACATTAATATCTATGCTTTCCTTCCCTCTGTTAAGGGTAAAATCAACGCCTGTGGTCTTTATATCTATGTTCTTTGCATATATGTCGGCATTGCGTGTAATGCCGAATGTCGTAACGGGGCAGGTAACGCCTTCCATCATGGCGTCTGCATAGCTATCGTCTGTATTGAAGCAGGCGTTTATGCACGAATTGAACAGTTTTTTCTTTGCTGCGAAGTAATTATCGAATGTCTTGTGGTAGTCGAGGTGGTCCTGCGTCAAGTTTGTGAATACCGCCACATCAAACACTATGCCATGCACGCGCTCTTGGTCTAATGAGTGTGAGGATACCTCCATTACTACAATATCTACGCCCGCGTCGTTCATCTTGCGCAATATCGCTTGCAGCTCAACGCTTTCAGGCGTAGTGCGTGAGGTAGCCAGCACTTCATCGCCTATAAGATTTTTTATAGTCCCAATAAGTCCAACCTTTTTGCCGGCTTGCTCCGCAATGGCTTTCAGCATATATGATGTGGTGGTTTTGCCGTTAGTGCCTGTTATTCCTACAATCACCATTCCGTCTGCGGGGTGGTTGTAGTATTCGGCGGCTAATTTCGCCATAGCAATTCGCGAATTCTCTACTATTATCTGTGGAACCTGTATATGAGGCAGTCTTCTTTCGCACAATACTGCGCAAGCTCCGGCGTCAACAGCCGCCTGCGCGTACTCGTGTCCGTCTAAGAATGTACCTGAAATACAGCAGAATAAATCGTTCTTCCTTACAAGACGCGAATCATATTCAATTTTGTTTATTTCAAGCTTGGAAATATCGCCAATCGTTTCGCAGGAGATAACAGAAATCAGCTCCTCTAAACGATTGTTAATATTTGATTGACGCATATACACCTCCAAATTTTCGCAGCTTTTGTTATTCTGACCCGAATTTGACAGTAATCGTTGAGCCTACTTCAACCTCTTTGCCATAGCCCACGCTCTGCCAAGAAACGAGTCCGCCGCTATATGTTCCCGAAACCTCCATTAAAAGCCCCATCTCTTTTAGCTTGTCATAGGCTTCAAGCCGCGTCATTCCTATAAGGCTTATCATGGTTACGGTATCTTCCGTTATTACTACACTTGTAGATTCTGTGTATAAAAGCACATCGGTTCCCTTTATCGCAAGCTCTCCCGCCTGCGGAATCTGGTTCACGATTCTATCTGTCGCTTGAAAGCAAGCGTTCAAGCCTAAATCCTCTAATATTTCCCGCGCTTCTGCAACAGTCTTGCCAATTAAATAGGGCACTTCCACCATTTCCTCGCTGCCCTCAGGCTTAAAACCTGCGTATCTCAGCGTTTCTTCAAGCACCTGCTTAACAAAGGGGGCTGCAACAGTTGAACCGAATATAACGCCTACCTGCGGCTCGTCAACAAGTATCAAGCAGATGTATTCGGGGTCGTCTATTGGCGCTACGCCTATGAATGAAGCCACCAGCTTGCCCTGCGCGATAGCACCGTTTTCATATTTCTGTGCAGTACCTGTCTTGCCGCCTATTCTGTATCCGGGAACCTGCGCGTTCCTGCCGCTTCCGTTTACGACTACGCTTTCAAGTATCTCGCGTACAGTTTGAGAAGTCGCTTCTGAGATAACCTTTCTTACAACCGTAGGCTTTGCTGAGTATATCTCCTGTCCGTCGGCCGTAAGTATCTTTTCGATTATGTACGGCTGCATCAGGTTGCCGCCATTCACTGCCGCGGCTGTCGCTGTAACGAGCTGTAAGGGTGTTACAGCAATGCTTTGACCGAAGCCTATGCGCGCTATGTCGGTATCCTTTATGTATTTTTGGTGGGTTACAATACCGCTGCTTTCGCTGCCCAAGCCGCTGCCTGTGGTGCTGCCGAAGCCGAACCTGTAAATGTATTCATAAAACTTAGGGGTGCCCATGGCTAATGCCATATCGATAAATGCGCTGTTGCATGAGTTTTCTGCGCTTTGCGTGAGGTTAAGCGTGCCATGTCCTCCGCTTCTCCAGCACTTTATCCTTTGCCCGTTTACATATCTTGCGCCTGAACAGTGGGCCGTGAAATTTCTGCTTATTGCTCCGCTGTCCAACGCAGATGCCAAGGTAATTATCTTGAATGTCGAGCCGGGCTCATAAGCGTCTGCCACAATGCGATTTCGCGACAATGCGCTCAACAGCTCTGTATCGTTGCGCGGAGGGTCATTCGGGTCGAAGCTTGGCAAAGTTGCCATTGCCACTATAGCCCCGGTTTTTGCATTCATTATTATGCCCTGCGCCGACTTTGCTCTATTAACCTTTAACGCGTTGTCAAGCGCCTTCTCCAAGAACGCTTGTATTACGCTGTCAACTGTCAATACCAAGTCATTGCCGTCCTCGGGCGGTATGTATTCCTGAGTGCCGTATGCGATAGAATGACCGTCTCTGTCGCGCTCTGTAAGCACTCTGCCGTCAATGCCTGCAAGGTACTTGTTGTATTTTAGCTCTATTCCCTCTTGCCCGTTACCTTCTACTTTATTTGTAAAGCCAAGCACCTGTGAAAAAAGCGAGCCATAAGGGTAATATCGCTTTGTGTCTGTTGTAATTACTACTCCGGGTCCTAATTGCAGCGCGGTTATTTTATCCGCAACTTCTCTTTCTAATTGCCTTGCTAATACGATTTCGTTCAGCGGCTTTTCTGTCAAGGTGTTGCTGACCCTCTTATATATGTATTCATAGCTAAGGTTCAGCTCCTCAATATTCGCAAGCTCTTGAGAAACTCTTTCCCAATCGTCCTTCGAAATCTGGTTAGGCCATATTAGCACCTTGTAGGCTGTAGCGCTCTCGGCAAGCACTGTCCCGTTTATGTCCATTATTTTGCCGCGCTTGGCAGAAACCGCTGTGTTGCGCATCCATTGTGAAAGAGCCTCGCTTTGGTACTTATCCGCTTGTATTATTTGTATAAAAACTAATTTTCCTAACACAAATAGGAAAGCCACAGCAACAAAAAGAGAACACCAAAAAACGCGTCTTCTGCTCAACTTGGTGGGCTTACCCATAGTAACCTCCGTATTGCTTATCGCATGCCCATTTGGTTTACGGATTTATATCCTCCTGCATTGTAGGCGATAGGAAACCGTTTTCTATCGCTTGTTGAGTCAGCCTGTTTATGTCTGTTTTTGAGCTTATTTCGTGGTTAAGCTGCTGAATCTCCTGCTCCTGCTGGGATATTGCGCTGTTCACCTTCGTCAGCTCCGCATACCCTGCATGAATCTGCGTATAGCTGATGATTACAGCAACTATTCCGCAAGCTACAAAGAGCAAAGTGAAAATGGCAAGTGCTCTCCTTGCATAATTCGGCTTAGGAACGCCGACAACCCGTGGCTTTCTTGCAGGCTGGGGCGTCGCTGCAGGCTTCTTGGGCAGTACACGCGGTTCATATTGCGGTGCAACATCCGTTTTATATGCAGCCGAACCCACAGTGTAGTAGCGATTAGCATTGCTGTTAAATTTTCTATCTTCTGCTGCCATATTATGCTTTGCTCCTTTCTCGTATTCGCTTTATTATATTTTTTCCGCCCCGCGCAGCTTTGCGCTTCGCGCTCGTGGATTGCAAATTATCTCGCCTCTGGTTGCTACAACAGGCTTTTTTGTTAACACTTTTACAACAGGCTTCTTGTTGCAGGTGCATATGGGAGCCTTCGGGTCGCAGGTGCAGGGGTTTTGCAGTTTTGCGAATGTCTGCTTCACTATCCTGTCCTCTAATGAGTGGAAGGTGATTACCGCTATCACTCCGCCGGGGTTAAGCAAGTCTATTGCGCTATTAAGTGCTTCCTCCAAGCCGTTTAGCTCTGAGTTTACTTCGATTCGTATGGCTTGGAATGTACGCTTTGCCGGGTGCTGATTCTCGTGTAATGCCTGCTTGGGCATTGCCGCCTTTATTATCTCTACAAGCTCTGATGTAGTGCCTATGGGCTTACACTCTCTTGCGGCTGCAATGGCTTTCGCTATCCTGCCTGCGTATCTCTCCTCGCCGTAGTTAGAGATTATCTCTTTAAGCCTTTGTTCTTCGTATGTATTTACCACATCGTATGCGGAGAACTCAGCGCTCGTATCCATTCGCATATCCAAGGGTGCGTTCTGCATATATGAGAAGCCCCGCTTAGGTTCGTCCAACTGGTGCGATGATACGCCCAAATCTAAGAGTATTCCGTCAACCTTTGTAACAGAGATTTTCGAAAGCAGCTCCTTCATCTCAAAGAAGTTACCGTGTATAGTGCAAAACTCCTTGCCTTCCTCAAGCACAGTGCTGAACTTCCTCGAAGCCTCGACAATGGCTTCCATATCTCTATCAATGCAAAAAAGGCGCGACCCCTTCGGCATTGCCTTGTAGATTTCAAGACTATGCCCGCCGCCCCCAAGCGTGCCGTCAACAAACAATCCGCCTCTGTTGGGTTTTAGCAGCTCCATAACCTCGTTTAGCATAATAGGTATATGGTAGCTACTCATTCCCTTCCCCGATTTCAGTTTTTATTGAAGTAATACGCGCGTCATAGGTTTTTTCAACTTCTTCGTTGTATTCTGCCCAGCGGTCGGGATTCCAAAGCTCTATTCTGTCTAATACGCCTATGAACACAACATCGTCGCCTATGCCCGCGTAGTCCTTTAATTCCTGTGGAATAACGATTCTGCCCTGCTTGTCCACCACACAGCATTCAACGCTTGAAGCAAGCCTGCGGACAATGCCCAACGCAGATTCGTTAAGCCTGTCAACCTTCGCAAAGCTGTCAATATACCTGAGCCAGTCCTCCCAAGGCATACACTGCAAGCAGCCTGTTTTAGCACTTGACTCGTCTTTCGCGATAGCGACGGTTTCACTGAGAGAATAACGCCATTTTGAGGGGAGAAAAACACGATTTTTAGAATCGACCGAATGATTGTATCGACCCATATACATCGAAAACACCTCCCTCTCTCATAAATTTACATTCTCTCAATGTGATTTTACTATATGAATTGTGGCGTGTCAACCACTTTAATGAATATTTTTTAATTTTTTTATAAAATTTGATGTACTTTCCCCACCTTAACACCACATACCCTCCATTTGGCTCATATTGTTTTAGCAGTACCGAAAATACTTGCATGAGAAAAATCCGCGTGATATTATCTAATAGGCCATAGTGCATATAAAAATTGAAGGTAATAACATGAAAGAAAGATGCAACAAACTGCTTTCACACATTAGAAACACCTGCACAGACGCAGTGATGATAACCTCGCCAATAAACATTCGTTATTTCAGCGGATTCACAGGCTCAAACGGCGTAATAGTTATCACGAAGAATAAAAAGGTCTTGTTTACCGATTCACGCTACACTATTCAGGCAGGCATTGAAACCAAGGGCTTGTATGAAGTATGCGAAGTAAAGGGCCCTATCAATCACGAAGTTATAGGCGATTTTTTGAGTGATCAGAAATGCGCTTTTTTGGGCTATGAAGAAGATTATATGACCGTAAAGCAGTATTTGGCGTTCAAAAAGCTGCCTTACGAGCTTGTTGATATTTCAAGGCTGCTGGCAAGAATCCGTATGACCAAGTCGCAGGACGAAATAGACAAGATAATCAAAGCGCAAAACATATCTGACAGGGCTTTCTCGGAGCTTTTGAGCATGATTTCGGTCGGAATGACAGAGCGTGAAGTAGCAAACGAGCTTGACTATTTCCTCAAGAAGTTCGGTGCTGACGAGCCCGCTTTCGATACCATAGTCGCTTCCGGTCCTAACGGCGCATTGCCCCACGCTACGCCCTCTGACAGAAAGCTGCAGCATGGCGATATGGTTGTAATCGATTTTGGAAGCAAGTATGAGGGTTATTGCTCTGATATGACGCGCACAATAGCTATAGGCGAACCCAATGAGGAGCTGCGCAAAATTTACAGGATAGTGCTTGAGGCACAGGTTATGGCTATGCGTGCGGTGAAGCCCGGCGTTGAGTGCAAGAAGATTGACGCTGTCGCGCGCGCTTGCATAGCGGCACGCGGCTACGGAAAGTGCTTCGGACATTCGTTAGGGCATGGCTTCGGCTTAGAGGTGCACGAAGCCCCCGCGGCGAGCGAACGCTCAACAGATGTGCTTATGCCTAATATGACGCTTACGGTAGAGCCGGGCATATACGTTGAGGGTCTTGGCGGTGTTAGAATCGAGGATTGCCTGATTATTACCGAAAACGGATACATAAATCCTGTTTCTACCACAAAAGACTTGATAATTATTGAATAGTTCGCTAAAATAATAGAATATTGGCAATAAGTTAAAAGACAAAAGTAATAATGGAGGTAAGTTCGTATGATTATGGCGGGCGATTTTAGAAAAGGAATGACTGTTGAAATTGACGGCGGAGTTTGGTCCATAGTCGATTTTCAGCATGTTAAGCCTGGAAAGGGTGCGGCTTTCGTTCGCACAAGGCTAAAGAATGTTATGACGGGTGCGGTATTGGAGAAAACCTTCAGCCCGACAGACAAGTATCCCAAGGCGCAGATAGACACGCGCGAAATGCAGTATCTTTACAATGACGGCGAGCTATACTATTTCATGGATACGGAATCCTATGAGCAGCTTGAGCTTAATTTCGATCAGGTTGAAGATGCTATCAACTTTATAGTTGAAAATCAGAATGTTACGGTTCGCTTCTTCAAGGGCAAGCCGTTCTCAGTTTCGCCGCCGAACTTTGTTGAGTTGACAGTAGTTCATTCCGAACCCGGTGTTAGGGGCGATACAGCTACAAGCACAACCAAGCCCGCAACATTGGAAACAGGCTATAAAATCAATGTTCCGATATTCGTAAACGAGGGAGATAAAATTCGCGTAGATACGCGCACAGGTGAGTATATAGAACGCGTATAACATAAGGAGGATTTATGGGCAAGGTAAGGGAAAAAATCGCATACCTGCAGGGGCTTAAAGACGGTATTAACCTGAAGGACCAAGACACAGCAAAGCTGATAGGCGCAGTGGTAGAGGTGCTGAACTCAATAGCTGACAGCTTTGATGAAGCAGAAACGCGGTTAGAGCTTATTGACGATTGCATTGAAGATATTTACGAGGACCTTGAATATCTGAATGAAAAATGCGATTGCTGCGACGAGTGTTGCGAGCCGTACTATGACGAATATGATGACTTCGACTATGACGAAGACTTTGACGACTTCGATGACGACTTCGATGACGAGGACGAATCCGAAGACGACGATGAAGAATACGACGATATGGAAAGCGCGGGCTTCGTAAGCTTCATATGCCCTCATTGCGAGGAGAGGATACATCTTGACGAATCGCTTTTCAAAAAGGGTGTAGAGATTATTTGCCCCAGCTGCTCAAATGTCGTTTTTGAAGAGGAGAAGCAATAATAAAAAGGCAGGCTTTGCGCTTGCCTTTTTGCTGCCAAAAAGTAGTTAATACCCTGCTCATAGAAAAAGATAAAGGCAAGCGTTGTGCTTGCCTTTTGCTTTGCTGATACACTTGTTATTCTTCTATATTAGCCAAGCTGTCGGAAATCTTATCAACAACATTTCCGCTCACGAATTTATACGCCTGCATTATTGCATTGTAAAACGCTCTTTCATCTGAACTGCCATGCGCCTTTATTACTCCGCCGTTCACACCAAGCAGCGGTGCGCCGCCGACTTCTTTATAGTCAAAGCGTTTCTTCAGTCTCTTAAGGCTCTTTCGTATTATAAGTGCGCCTAATTTCGAAGTGAAATTAGACATCAGTTCTTGCTTCAGCACAGCCCCGAAGGTTGATACAGCGCCCTCAATCGACTTCAATATCGCGTTACCTACAAAGCCGTCGCACACGCACACATCATAGTTCCCCGAAAGTATATCCCTGCATTCGCAATTACCAACGAAGCTTATAGGCATAGTCTTCAATAGCGTGTTGGTTTCCTTTACTACTTCGTTTCCCTTTTCGTCCTCAGTGCCGTTTGAAATTAAAGCAACGCGCGGCTCGGCAATATTGTTCACAGCCGCCATGTACTTTGAACCCATAATTGCGAATTGCACAAGCTGCTCAGAGGTGCAGTCAACATTCGCGCCGCCGTCAATAAGCAGCACCTGCGAACCGTTGGTAGTTGGCATAATGGGGCAAAGTGCGGGTCTTTTTATTCCAGAAATTCGCTTGATTTTTAGAAGCGAGCCTATCAGCAGCGCGCCCGTATTTCCCGAAGATACAACAGCGTCAGCCTGCTTGTTAGCTACAAGGTTGATTGCCTGCATCATTGAAGAATCTGCTTTCTGCTTAACAGCTATTGAGGGCTGGTCGTGGCATGATATTACATCGGGCGCATGATGTATGGTCAGCTTGTCCGAACTGCAGTTCAGCTTAGCCAGCTCCTGCTTTAACATTACTTCATCTCCGCTTAAAACTATCTCAACGCCTAAATCGCTATGTAGGTTTAGAAAATCAATGCTTCCCTTAACAGCCGCAGTTGGTGAATTATCTCCGCCGAATGCGTCAACAACTATTCTCATATAATCTCCTTGTTGTTTAATTACCGAATTAGTTTACAATAAAATGGATTAAAAAGCAAATAGAAGCGCAGGCGAATAATTAGTTAAGGCGGCATAACGCCGCCAAATTTAGATATAGAACGCTACTCAAAGTTAACAAATTTTGAACATGACATTTTTGCCATTTCAGAGTTGGTCATTGAAATTGGATAATATGCACAAAACAATGCTCCATCTTGCTCCCATACAACTTGCTTGCCAACCAAAGCTGCATGCTGGTTACCATGTTTATCAACTACATTACGTGTTACATCGGCGAAATAATATCCCGGGTTTTCATTATCGGCATATGCGCTTATTACATAGAGCAAATTGTCCATTGTTACATTCACATCATCTGTAAAAAGCCATGATATTTCACAAATAGACAATAATCGCATAAGTTCCGCATTGTCGGTCAACATTTCTTTATGGCTAATATTAAGCGAATAGATAACAGTCATGCAAGATTTATTAAGCACAATTTTTTGAAGTTCCATACCTTTTTGACTGGTATTGAAGTCGCAATATTGGGTTAGTTGCTGTTCATTGCCCTTTTTCATTTCTGAGTTTAACTCTTGAAAGCTCGAATACTCTTTCCTGTCCGCGCCAAAATCGCAAACCTCAAAATTATCGGGTTTTGAAGGTGTTTCGGTTTGCAAAGGCTTTACTAAACTCATTTTAGATTTGTTTTCCAATGATATTCTGCCGCTTAATGCGTAAGCGCATAACGGTATCGCTATAATGAATGCGATTACCAAACCAAGTATTAATGTCTTTTTCATTTACTTATCCTCCTACAATTGTTTTCAATATCAATACAGCATCTCCTGTATTGATGTTTCCATCGCTATTTACATCGTAGCGTGCGTAATCCTGCCAAATTGTGAATTCGTTTGAGTTTACCAAAGTTTGAAGCAATAATGAAGCATCGCCGCTGTTAATTTCACCGTCTGCGTTTATGTCGCCTATTTTAGGTAAAGTGTCAAAGCCTAAAAATCGTGCTTCTAAAACAATGTCGTAGTTGAATGAGAGGTCTGTTTTATGCAAATTATAATTAGAGGAGATTAAATCACCAGTTTTTCGGTCATACCAACCTAAAAATAAGTTATAATAGTCTATATCCGAAGGGCGAGCAAAAAAGTGCTCAGGCATTGCTATCGAAAAATCCTTGATTTCAACGCTTACATGGAAACTGTTGGGGGAATTGGAACATATTGCGAACTGGTTTGCGTTGATTCGGGTGTTGAACTCCGTTGCATATGAGCAAATGGCATTAAGCTGCTTAACTCCCCAACAAGTAAAACGGTCGATTTTCCTGGAATGAAGCAAAATTTCAGTTTCAGGTGAATCGAAAAATTGAAATGAGCCGCTGTAAAGTTTGTTAAATGATACATTGTCAATCGCTACTTCACGACCATAATCGTCTATTACGGTCATCCAGCTAAAAAATACTTCGTTTGTAAACTTAGTGAGTACTCCGTTGGTAAAATCGCATACCGGAACACGACATCCTCCTGCGGCAATAATTGATTCGTCTTCTAAAAGGCGTGCTGTTTCTTCTTCGGGGCTTGTTTTCCAAGTGCCAATATCGTTTGGGTCATACTTTTCACCCGCAAACAGCACTCCGTTTTTTATGCCCTCTTCATTTGTTTGCTCAAAAAAGGCCTGCATTAGCAATTCATCTCTTGTTGTGGGAACGCCGTTATCATCGGCGAATGCCGCTTTTTGAAGCGTAAGCGGTTGAGATGTAAGCACTAAAACAAATATGAGCATTATTGATAAAAACTTTTTCATGATTACCTCCTAATCTAAATATTCTGGTTTAAAGCGTTATTATGTGGAGAATAAATAATTCCGCTTTCGCAATCATTATCATGTCCATAAAAAACACATTTTTGAACTTCATCGATTGAAAATAACTCATTTGAATTATTTAAGAGTTTTGCGTCTGTAGCCTTATGAACGGTTAAATTTTTGCTCAGCGATGATGCTATTTGAATTGAATTTCCAGCATTTGCAAGCAGTATTGGTGCGTTGCCCTCTGTCTGATTGCCAAAATACACTTTGTAATAACCTGCGGTATTTGAATACAAATACTCTGTGTCATTAACGGTATGAACATTTTCTATTACAGTGTTGTCAAACAATTCAAGCTCACCTTTTTGATTTTTAAAAGCAATTGCTTCGGTGTTTTCTACAAGTGTATATGTTCCGTCAGCGTTTAAGAAGGTTTGAGTGAACTCTGTTCGTAAAGACCCCATTTCCTTAACAGTAGATGCATCCGTAGCGTTTTTTGTTTTTTTATCACAATATTTTTTTAGAAACGCATCAGATACAACTCTATTTCCTGAAAAAACAGAAGAGTTTTTTTAGAAAACGCAATGCTGGACGAAGTGTTAAGACTAATGATAACAGCCATCGCT